>Ga0101944_10001463_pt1 | contig 48746 bp, 36 predicted proteins | sample DewCreD2012metaG_FD_75245 | JGI IMG/M metagenome (GOLD analysis project Ga0101944, IMG submission 75245) | Hot spring sediment bacterial and archeal communities from British Columbia, Canada, to study Microbial Dark Matter (Phase II) - Dewar... ... | reverse complement strand
CTTCGTCCTTTTCGAACCACAGTAAAAGCAAATTTTTTATTCATGACATTCAAATTCCCCAAAGTTCGATATTTATTGGTGTTAAACACTATGTCAGCCTGAAATATGTCCATTAAGCCAAGTTTTAGCATTAAAAACCTTTTACCTGACTGGGGAATGGGAGGTTTTGGGAAAGGTTTAAGCGGGTTGTTAATTGTTGGTATAGCTGTATTGGCATTTCTCTGGGTTTTGCCGTTGTTGAGAAGGTAGGTTTATGGATTTGAATGCCCCTTAAATTCCGATAGTATTATGGCTGTAGCCATGGCTACATTCAGCGATTCAACTTTCTGGCGACCTTTGGCGAATGTAGGTATATGAATACGATGAGTAATCAACTTGTCAACTGCAGGGCTGATGCCATTCCCTTCGTTACCCATGACAATAATGCCTGCATGCTCTTTTCTTGCCTTGTAAATATTTTCACCATCCATACATGCCCCAAAAATAGGACAATCTCTATAATGCCGGTTAAGCCAAGTAATCAAATCGGTATAATGAACCTTAACATGGGCAATGGCACCCATGGTTGCCTGAATGGCCTTTGGTGCAAAGGCATCGGCGCATCCATGGGAGCAAACAATATTGTCAATCCCAAACCAATCGGCTAACCTAATTATGGTACCCATGTTACCCGGGTCCTGAATGGTATCCAGGGCAAGAACCAACTCTTTACTTGGGTCAACATCCAGTGTATATGTTGGGAACCGAACCACGGCAAGCACTGGGCTTGGTGTAACAAGCCCGCTTATCCGTTCCATTTCGGACTGACTTACTGTGCATACAAAGCAATTAACATTTGTTACTAAATATTGCTCGGTATGGTATATCTCCTCAATTTCAAAATTGCTACTGATGAGCTCATCTACAAGTTTAGTACCTTCGGCTACAAAAAGGCCAAGCTCAATCCTGGATTTTTTCTGTTGTAACGATTTTACCCTTTTGATAGTATTTCTTGATAACATTTACCTGAATTTTAGGGCAAAATAAAACATTTTTATAATATTATCAGCATTTTCAAATTCTTAGCATCCCATGAGCGAATTTTATTTTGGCCCTGATTTTGATGAATTTGGTCATAAATCGATAACTATTGCTGTAAAAAATAGATGGCGAATTGCTCTTATAGTTACATTTGTATAGTTCATAATATCTAACTCTGATTATGCCTGTGACTTTCAGCTTTCAGAAAATTAGTTGGCCTTTAAGGTATGTACTGTATTTTTCTTCCCTTTTATTAGTTACAGGTTGTTCCGTAACCAAGCATGTGCCGGAAAATATGCACTTGCTCAACAAAGTACAAATAAAAACCAGCTCAAAGCAGGTAAAACCCGACGATTTATTACCTTATGTAAAGCAAAAGCCAAATAAGAAGATATTGGGTTTTAGGTTCCACCTAAGGGTTTACAGCCTGTCAAATCCCCGAAAATCGGGTTGGCTTAACAGCGGACTAAGAACCATTGGTGAGGATCCGGTGCTTTTCGACAGTACTGCAGTGTCGGGTAGTTCAAGAAATATTAAGCTTTACCTTCAAAGTAAAGGCTACTATAATGCAGTGGTAACCGATTCTACTTGGATTCACGGAAAAAAGGCCGATGTTTTTTATACCATTCATCCTAATTTGCCCTACAAGGTAAGGAAAGTAGGCTATTTTATTGAGGATACATTAATTCGCCATCTTGTGTTGGCCGATACCGTGAACCGGTTAATTAGAAGAAACGATTTCTTTGATGTGGATAAACTCCAGGCCGAGAGGGAGCGAGTTGAAACAATGTTAAAGCGGAGTGGCTACTTCACATTTAGTAAGAATTTCATAACATTTACTGCTGATACTAACTTCAGGAACAACCGGGTTGACCTTAACCTAATCATTAAAAATCCTCTTAGAGCCGATGAGAGTGGGAAGCTGAAACCCATAAGGTTTAAGCGGTACAAGTTTCGGAGTATTTTTATTTATCCGAACTATGACCCATTCAGGTTTAGCTCGTACCGTGATAATGGTGAGCTTGATACAATCACCAGGGCTGGCGTGTACTATGTTTTTCATCAGAACCCGGGTGTAAAGCTCGATGTGATAGAAGCGTTTAACCAGTTAAAACCAAACGAAATGTATTCTGTTGACCAAGTCAACAGAACTCAGCAGAATCTGAGCCAAATTAGGTTGTTTAAGTTTGTCAATATCGAGTTGGAAGAAGTAGAAGTAAAGGAACAATCCAATGAAATTGATTTTTCGGATATAGATACCAGCTATGAATCAGAAGAGTTTGGGTATCTTAACTGCTATATTCAACTGGTTCCGCATACCTTGCAAAGCTATCAGGTTGAGCTTGTTGGTACAAATACAAGTGGTTCGCTTGGTGCTGAGGGCACATTAAACTATCAGCATAAAAACCTATTTAAAGGTGCAGAGGTATTTGATATTAAGTTCCGAGGACTTGTTGAAACCGCTCAGCAAAAAATCAACCTGAATAATACCCTTGAACTTGGCGGTTCAATGGGGCTTACTACCCCAAAGTATATCGGACCTTACACTTCGCATGTAAGAGTTGATAAATATGCCCCTAGCACACAGCTTACTGCTTCGTACAGCTATCAGCGGCGCCCTGAGTACACCCGGATGATAGCCGGGTTGCAGTTCGGGTATGTTTGGAAAAGCTCTCGCTTTATGCTACACACCCTAAACCCAATCGAGTTAAATGCCATTTCAATTCAAAAGATTAGCCCAGAGTTTCAGGCTCAGATTGATACCACTTTTCTTAAATACAGCTACATAAGCCAAATTGTAACGGTTTCAAGCTACAACCTGGTTTATAGTAACCAAAACGTTAAAAAGACAAGCAGCTACAGCTACATTCGCTTTAATCTTGAACTGTCGGGGAACGCTCTTCAAGCACTATCGAAGCTGAGCGATAGACCAAAAAATTCAAACGGGGCGTATACATTTTTCGAAACCGAATTCTCACAATTTGTCAGGAGCGATATAAATCTTACATACCACCAGGTTGCCGATGAGAATAATTCCTTCGCATATCGTTTGTACGTTGGGGTTGGTTATCCCTACGGTAACTCTAGGGCACTACCCTTTGAAAAGCGTTTTTTTACAGGTGGTGCCAATGGCGTACGAGCATGGCAGGCACGCTCATTAGGACCAGGTTCATTCTACCAGCCAGCTGAGCGCTTCCCAAACCGTACAGCCGATATTAAGCTGGAGGCAAACTTTGAGTACCGTTTCCGTATGGTTTGGAAGCTCGAAGGGGCTATGTTTATCGATTGTGGCAATATATGGTCGATGCCCGGACTTGACGATAGAACAGGGGCTACCTTTGAATGGAATAAATTCTATGAGCAGATTGCTATTGGTAGCGGATTGGGAATAAGGATGAATTTGGGTTTCTTTATTTTGCGAACCGATTTTGGTTATAAGATTTTCGATCCGGCAATAAATCCCAATGAGCCATACAAACCCTGGGTTCCGCTTAACCGAAAATTTAGCATAAGCGATATAACCTTTAACTTTGGTATTGGATATCCCTTTTAACTTTGCCCTACTTGACTTCAATCAATATTTATCGTAGGTTTGTATAGAACCGATAAAATTTCAAACCTATGTACTACGATAAAATAGTTGAGCTGCTTGGCGATAAAGCCAATTATCTTCTTGAACATAAGTGCAGTACAGTATCGAAGGAGATGCTTCATCTTCCCGGACCCGATTTCATGGAACGTGTGGTATACCACAGCAACCGATCCCCGCAGGTAATGCGAAGTTTACAGGCAATGTTTAACCATGGACGTTTGGCTGGTACGGGTTACTTGTCAATCCTGCCTGTTGATCAGGGAATTGAGCATAGTGCAGGTGCTTCATTTGCCCCAAACCCTATTTACTTTGATCCCGAAAACATTGTTAAGTTAGCCCTTGAGGGTGGTGCTAATGCCGTTGCATCAACTTTTGGGGTATTGGCATCGGTAGCACGCAAATATGCTCACCGCATACCTTTTATTGTAAAGATTAACCATAACGAGCTGCTTACCTATCCCAATAAGTATGATCAGATTATGTTTGGATCGGTTGATGAGGCTTGGAACCTGGGTGCTGTAGCAGTTGGGGCTACCATATATTTTGGTTCTGAGGAGAGCAACCGGCAAATCATTGAAGTTGCTCAGGCGTTTGAGCGTGCCCATGAGCTGGGAATGGCTACCGTTCTTTGGTGCTACCTGCGAAACAATGGATTCAAAAAAGATGGTGTGGACTACCATGTAGCTGCCGACTTAACTAGCCAGGCAAACCATTTGGGGGTTACCATTCAGGCCGATATTATTAAGCAGAAGGCCCCAGAAAATAATGGTGGCTTTAAAGCTATAAACTTCGGTAAAACCCACGATAAGGTTTACTCACAGCTAACTACCGATCATCCCATTGATTTGACCCGCTACCAGGTAGTAGGTTGCTATAACGGACGAGCCGGTTTAATTAATTCGGGTGGTGCCTCCTCGGGAGCAAGCGATTTGGCCGAGGCCGTTTATACTGCTGTAGTAAATAAACGTGCTGGAGGAATGGGACTTATTAGCGGCCGCAAGGCTTTTCAACGTCCTATGGACGAGGGTGTTAAAATACTGAATGCCATACAGGATGTTTACCTTGAAAGTAAGGTTGACATAGCTTAACCAATGCTTTCTACTTAACTTTGCCCATTTCGGAGTCCGAGATGGGCTTTTTTTACGCTAACGCTTGTTTTAGTGTCCATTTTTTTCCAAATTGGTGCGCCAAAAATTTTAAACTAAACCTAAACTCTAAACCTATGTCAGTTTCAAGTAATCGCGATAGCTTTGGAAGTAAATTTGGTATTATTGCAGCCGCTGCCGGATCGGCAGTGGGATTAGGAAACATTTGGAAATTCCCATATATAACAGGGCAGAATGGAGGTGGTGCTTTTCTGCTTATCTACCTTCTGTTTGTACTCCTTTTGGGAATCCCTGTTATGATATCTGAATTTTCCATTGGCAGGCGTGGTCAGCGAAATGTGTTTGGTTCATTTAAGGCAATTTCGCCTGGTACTCTTTGGTATTTTGTGGGAATAATGGGCGTGGTGGCTGCCTTTGTAATATTATCGTTTTATAGTGCTGTGGCTGGTTGGACACTGGAGTATATAGTAAAATCGGTATCGGTTGGATTTGGTAATCAAACAACGCATCAACTGGGTGATGCTTTTCAAAGTTTTCTGGTTCATCCTGTTCGTCCCATTATATGGCAGCTAGTATTTATGGCATTTACAGCATACATTGTAGTAGGAGGGATAAAAAATGGTATAGAGAGATATAACAAGTTCTTAATGCCATTGTTAGTGTTTTTTCTTTTAATACTGTGTGTCAGATCAATTACTTTACCCAATGCATCAAAAGGATTGGCCTTCCTGTTTAAGCCCGATTTTTCCAAGGTAACCATTAAAACATTTCTTTTTGCCATGGGGCAGGCTTTTTTCTCGCTTAGCCTTGGAATGGGTGCTCTGATTACTTACGCTTCATACTTCCGAAAAACTGACAATCTGGGGAAAACTGCTCTCAACGTTTCCTTAGCCGATACCTTTATTGCAGTTTTAGCAGGAGTAGTAATATTTCCTGCTGTATTTGCTTTCAACATAGAGCCTACAGCGGGTCCAAGTCTTGTTTTTATAACCCTACCCGAGATTTTTAGCCACATACCAATGGGAAACCTTTTCGGTTTAATTTTTTTCATTTTACTAGCAGTTGCTGCGTTAACATCAACGGTATCGGTGCTTGAAGTGGTTGTGGCATATTTCTCTGAGGAGTTGCGTATCACTCGTCTTAAAGCAACCATATTGGCTTCAGTTTCCATATCGGTATTGGGTGTTTTAGCCTCACTGTCGTTTGGGCCTTTGAACAATTTAACGCTCCAGGGTAAAACCATTTTCGATATGCTCGATTTTCTGGCCTCTAACATCCTGCTACCACTTGGAGGTATGCTAATAGTGATTTTTGTGGGGTGGTACCTTAAAAAATCGACATTATACGATGAGGTTTCAAATGGAGGGCAGCTAAAGGCAAGCTTTTTCCCAATATACCGTTTTGTAGTTCGTTTTATTGCACCGTTAGCCATTGCTGCCATTTTTATCTATTCAGTATTTTACGGTTCACTGGGATAGATTATAGCAATGGATGAGCTAATAAATTCCATATTTGAGCCACTGGTTAGGGTACTATCGGGGTTTTTATTCTGGGATCCCTTTAGAACTTTTGGGGTTGATATAGGTTTTCGGTTTCCCTTTGTAGTAATGTGGCTTATGGCTTGGGGTGTTTATTTTACATTCCGTATGGGATTTATCAACATCCGTGCTTTTTGGCATTCAATCCTAATTACCTCGGGTAGGCTCGATAAGAATTGCAAAAAGGGGGAGGTATCGCACTTTCAGGCGCTATCAACCGCTCTTTCTGCAACTGTGGGGTTGGGTAACATTGCAGGCGTTGCGGTTGCCATAAGCGTTGGTGGGCCCGGCGCAACATTTTGGATGATAATGGCTGGGCTGCTGGGCATGTCGCTAAAGTTTACCGAATGTACGCTAGGGCAAAAGTATAGATTAATTGACTCAAAGGGCAGGGTATCGGGAGGGCCCATGTACTACTTGAGCCATGGTCTTGCCAAGCGTAACCTGAAAACCTTAGGTAGGATATTGGCGGTAACTTTTTCGGTTTTAGTAATTGGAGCATCGTTTGGTGGTGGAAATATGTTTCAGGCCAATCAGGCATTTTCACAAATGGCTTTCATCATACCCTGGTTAAGCGGTAAGGGAACCTATTTTGGTATTGTTCTGGCTTTTCTGGTAGGTTTGGTTGTTTTGGGTGGGATAAAGAGTATTGCTGGAGTTGCATCGCGTATTGTTCCCTTCATGGTTATTCTTTACATTACAGCATCAATGGTAATAATCTTTCTAAATATTTCTAGGGTGGGTGTGGTTTTTAGCCAAATTTTTGAGCAGGCATTTGGGCTTAAGCCCATTGCTGGTGGTTTTTTTGGGGCTTTTATCATTGGGTTTCAGCGGGGCGCTTTTTCCAATGAGGCGGGGATTGGTTCTGCTTCCATTGCCCATTCTACAGCCCGAACCGATGAGCCTGTTAGCGAGGGTATTGTAGCTTTACTTGAACCATTCATCGATACTGTAGTGGTTTGCACCATGACCGCTTTAGTAATAAATTTTGCTGGCTTGGCCGGTGGTAATTCCGGCTTACAGGGCGCGCAGCTAACTTCAGCTGCATTTGCCACTGTTTTACCTTGGTTTCCATATTTGCTGGCAATAGCCATCTTACTATTCGCTTTTTCAACTATGATCAGCTGGTCATACTATGGGCTTAAAGGATTTAACTATCTTTTTGAGAAACCTTTGAACAGGATTATTCCTGTACCTGAAGCATCTACCAAGCTATACTACATCATTTTCCTATTTTGTATTGTTGTGGGTAGCGCTTCAAACCTGTGGGCTGTCATGGATTTTTCCGATATGATGATCTTGGGAATGGCTTTTCCCAATATTCTTGGAATGATTTTTATGGCCAAAGAGGTGCGAGCCGATTTGGATAGTTACTGGAAAAGGTGGAAAGCTGGGAAATTGTATAGGTAGAAAAGGCCTATTGCGCCATTCATCATTTTTCACGACATTTGGTATTAGAACTAATTGCTAGCCATGAAGCGGGTTTGGGGTAACGTAAAAAGTTTCTTATACTTTTCAAGGGGCGAACGCAATGGAACCATTATTCTGGTTCTAATACTTTTGCTCTTCGCTGTGGCTCCATACCTGTATAAAAAGTATTTCAATGTTGTTTCCCCTCCCGATCCCATGCTTGTTCAAAAAGCCGATAGTTTCTTTTTAACCCTCCAGTACCATGAGCCCGAGAAAGTTATTGAGCCACCTTCGGGTATTGAGGCCGAGATGGAATTGCCCCGAACCAAAAAATCATTTTTATTTGATCCCAACACCGTAAGCCTCGATAGCTTGATGGACTTGGGTTTAAGCCGAAAGCAAGCTGAGGTATTTGTTAGGTATAGGGCTAAAGGGGGGCGTTTCAGGACTCCTGACGATATCGATAAAATTTTTGTTATCGACTCGGCTACAAAGGCAAGGCTAAAGCCGCTGGTACGTATAGCTCCGGTTGCCGATACTATTAGCCATGATAGGGTTATTGATTCTAAACCCATTCTTGTTGAGCTCAACGGAGCCGATACCCTCTCCTTACTAAAACTTAAAGGTATAGGTAGCACCTACGCAAAGCGAATTGTGGGCTACAGGAACTTACTCGGTGGATTTTATAGTATTGAACAGCTTGAGGAGGTTTATGGATTTACTCCGGAACTGGTTGACCAGCTAAAGCAAAATGTTTTTATCGACACAACCTGTATTCGAAAAATCAACATAAATCTAATTAAGTACGATGACCTCAGAATTCATCCCTATTTGAACGATTATCAGGCTAAAGCAATTATTTACTACCGCTCACAAAAAGGTACAATTAAAACACTTGATGAGCTATGGCAGAACAAGCTTTTACCCCGCGACCGGTTCGAAAAGCTAAAGCATTACCTTGATCTTTAGTAAAATTGAAACTTCACAAGCTATAGGAATAATTTCCACAAAAAAAGGCAAAAATATTTTGTATTAAATTCAAAACATTATAATTTTGCAGCTCATAAAATTCGACAAACATGATTATAGTACCAGTTAAAGAAGGCGAAAATATTGAAAGAGCTCTAAAAAAATTCAAGCGTAAGTTTGAAAAAACCGGTATTATGAGGGAGTTACGTGCCCGTCAGGCTTACGTGAAGCCTTCGGTTGCTCGTAGGGAGCAAATCAAAAGAGCCATTTACATTCAGAAGTTACAGCAGCAGGAAGAGTAGAAGCTGATGTTCAGTTGAATGCATAATCAGGCTATTTTTGCCTGATTTTTTTTTGCTTTTTGGCTTGAAAAAAATTATATTGCATTCAATGGATATGCTGGCTTCATTTCTTAAATACCTTGATATTGAGAAGGGTTACTCATCGTACACCATACGTTCGTATGGCGATGATTTACATTCATTCCTTAGCTTTGCAGGAATCAATCCCGCGAATACGCGTAGTTTAGAACACATTAGCCACAGGGCTGTAAGGGCATGGATGTCGAGCTTAGTTGGCCAAGGCCTATCAACCCGTTCGGTTAACCGCAAGCTTTCCTCGCTTCGCACCTTCTTTAAGTACCTATTACGCCAGGGTGTAATTGCTAATAATCCCATGAAACGTGTGGTTTCGCCAAAAACCAGCAAGCGTTTGCCTGAATTTGTTCCTGAAGCCGATATGGCAAAGCTCAATACCGACGACCTGTTTGGCGATGATTTCGAGGGCTTGCGTAACCGGTTAATAATGACCATGTTCTATTTTACCGGCATGCGCCTATCGGAACTAGTTGGGCTTACTCTCCATTCGGTCGATTTGGATTCAATGACCATTAAGGTATTGGGGAAGGGAAGCAAGGAACGTATCATTCCCATTCACCCGGAGCTAAAAGATATAGTTAAGGAATACCTAGATGAACGGAACAAGAAATTTTCCGTTACCGTTAGCTTTTTTGTTACATCAAAAGGTAAACCGGTTTACCCAAAACTCGTATACAGAGTAGTAAACCACTACTTAACCGTGATTACACCGCTACAAAAACGGAGCCCCCATGTGCTAAGGCATAGCTTTGCAACCCATTTGCTAAATAAGGGAGCCGATTTGAATGCCATTAAAGAGCTGCTTGGCCACTCAAGCCTGCTGGCTACCCAGGTGTATACCCACAGTACATTTGAAAAACTTAAAAACAACTATAACCAGGCTCATCCACGAGCCTAAAACCAAAAGGAGGATTTATTATGAACGTTAAAATTCAATCCATCAAGTTTGATGCTGACAGGAAACTTCTCGACTATGTTGAGAAGAAAGCTGCAAAACTTGAACGCTATTTTGACAACATCGTGGAAACCGAGGTGTTTCTAAAGTTGGAAAATAGCCAGGACATGGAAAACAAGGTTGTTGAATTCCGCCTTAAGGTGCCTGGCAATGATTTATTTGCCCAACGTAAAGGAAAAACCTTTGAAGAGGCTACTGACTTATGTATCGATGTGCTGAAAGGTCAGGTTAAAAAGTTTAAGGAAAAGCTGAGAGGAGTATAGCAAACCCACAAAAATAGACTAAAAGTAAAGCAGATGAAGCCCGAAAGGGCTTCATTTTTTACTGTAACGGTTCATGGCTGGTAGATGCATTATGAAAATTGTGCTAAAAAAGGTTACATAAAAAGATAAAAATTTTTGCAGATAATTAAAATTGTTATACATTTGCAATCCGATTTCGGGAGGTAAACGTTCCTTTAAATAGTGCAAAAACACTTTGATTGCCGATGTAGCTCAGTTGGCCAGAGCAGCTGATTTGTAATCAGCTGGTCGGGGGTTCGAATCCCTCCATCGGCTCAAAGCAAAACAGGTTGGGGAGATACCAAAGTGGCCAACTGGGGCAGACTGTAAATCTGCTGGCTTATGCCTTCGTAGGTTCGAATCCTGCTCTCCCCACTAAACAGGGTTGACACCAGTCCTTCCGGGTTGGTGGCATGCGGGAGTAGCTCAGTCGGTAGAGCATCAGCCTTCCAAGCTGAGGGTCGCGGGTTCGAGTCTCGTCTCCCGCTCTACCTGTAAGCCGATGTAGCTCAGAGGTAGAGCACTTCCTTGGTAAGGAAGGGGTCACGAGTTCAATTCTCGTCATCGGCTCAATTTTTTGTGTTGTATAAGACAATCAAGTTTTTAATACTAATTTTAAATTAATACCAGAAAACTATGGCTAAAGAAAAATTTGATAGGTCGAAACCGCACGTGAACATCGGTACCATTGGCCACGTTGACCATGGTAAGACTACCCTTACCGCCGCTATTACCAAGGTATTAGCAGAAAAGGGTCTTTCCGAATTCCGTTCATTCGACTCTATCGACAACGCTCCAGAAGAAAAAGAGCGCGGTATTACCATTAACACCGCTCACGTTGAGTATCAAACTGAGAACCGTCACTACGCTCACGTTGACTGTCCTGGTCACGCCGACTATGTTAAGAACATGGTTACTGGTGCTGCCCAGATGGACGGTGCTATCCTTGTTGTAGCTGCTACCGATGGTCCTATGCCTCAAACCCGTGAGCACATCCTACTTGCTCGTCAGGTAAACGTTCCTAAGATCGTTGTGTTCCTGAACAAGTGCGACATGGTTGACGATGCTGAAATGCTCGACCTCGTTGAAATGGAAGTACGTGAGCTCTTGAGCTTCTACCAGTTCGATGGCGATAACGTTCCCGTTATCCGTGGTTCAGCTCTTGGTGCCCTGAACGGTGAGCCACAGTGGGTTGAAAAGGTAATGGAACTCATGAAAGCTGTTGATGAGTACATTCCTATTCCTCCACGTGACAACGAAAAGCCATTCCTAATGCCTGTTGAGGACGTATTCTCAATCACCGGCCGTGGTACTGTTGCTACCGGTAGAATTGAAACTGGCGTTATCCACACTGGCGACGAAGTTGAAATCGTAGGGTTAACCAACGACAAGCCTATGAAATCTGTAGTTACCGGTGTTGAAATGTTCCGTAAGATCCTTGACCAGGGTGAAGCTGGCGACAATGTAGGTCTACTGCTCCGTGGTATTGACAAGAAGGATATCAAGCGTGGTATGGTTATTGCTAAACCAGGCTCAATTACTCCTCATACCAAGTTCAAAGCTGAGGTTTACGTGTTGAAGAAAGAAGAAGGTGGCCGTCACACTCCTTTCCACAATCACTACCGTCCTCAGTTCTACCTACGTACCCTCGACGTAACCGGTGAAATTATGCTTCCCGAAGGCGTTGAAATGGTAATGCCTGGCGATAACGTAACTATCACCGTAGAACTTATTTACCCCGTTGCTATCAACAAGAACCTCCGCTTTGCTATCCGCGAAGGTGGTAGGACCGTTGGTGCAGGTCAGGTAATTGACATTATTGAGTAATTCAATAAACCCCGAACGGGTTCAACTGAGCCCGTTCGGTTTCTCACACGGGTGTAGCTCAATTGGTAGAGTAGTGGTCTCCAAAACCATTGGCTGGGAGTTCGAGTCTCTCCACCCGTGCTAAACACAAACTGTTGACATGAAAATTACACAGTACTTGCACGACGTTTACACCGAGATGGTGCAAAAAGTTTCGTGGCCAACATGGAAAGAGCTTCAGTCCAGTGCATTAATTGTTATGATTGCTTCCCTTTTAATCGCACTGGTTGTCTTCGTTATGGACTTCTCTTTCGAAAGATTGATGGAGTTTGTTTACCGTGTACTTAGCTAACAATAGAACGGCCTAAGAAGGAGCTGTAATGGAAGAGAATGTTAAAAAATGGTATGTTCTTAGGGCCATTGGTGGTAAGGAGAAGAAGGTAAAGGAATTGGTTGAGAACGAAATTAAACGTTTGAAACTAGATGACTTTATCTCTCAGGTTCTTATTCCTACTGAGAAAGTTTACCAGATTCGAAATGGCAAAAAAATCAGCAAGGAAAGGATCTACTACCCTGGCTATGTTCTTATTGAAGCTGCACTGGTAGGTGAAATCCCTCACATCCTACGAAACATTCCCAATGTCCTTGGTTTTTTAGGTGACCCCAAAACCGGCGATCCAATCCCTCTCCGCCAAGCTGAGGTTAACCGAATACTTGGCAAGGTAGATGAGTTGGTGGACAGCGAGGAAGAGTTGAATGTTCCATTCTACGTAGGTGAAACAGTAAAAGTAATTGATGGACCATTCAATTCCTTTTCTGGAGTAATTGAGGAGGTTAACGAAGAGAAGAAGAAGCTGAAGGTTATGGTGAAAATCTTCGGCCGTAAAACTCCACTGGAGTTAAGTTTTATGCAAGTTGAAAAGGAGTAATAATTAAAGAGCAAACGCACTATGGCTAAAGAAGTAGCTGGATTTATTAAACTCCAGATTAAAGGTGGTGCTGCTAACCCATCACCACCCATTGGTCCTGCTCTTGGCTCCAAGGGGGTAAATATTATGGAGTTCTGCAAGCAATTCAATGCCAGAACTCAAGCACAGGCAGGCAAGGTTCTACCTGTGGTTATAACATATTATACCGACAAATCGTTCGATTTTGTCGTAAAAACCCCACCGGTATCCGTAACTTTGCTTGAGATAACCAAGCAACAAAAGGGATCGGCTGAGCCTAACAGGAAAAAGGTTGCCTCTGTAACCTGGGAGCAAGTTCGTCAAATTGCCCAGGAAAAGATGCAGGATCTGAACTGTTTCACCATTGAATCAGCAATGAAGATGGTGGCAGGTACAGCCCGCAGCATGGGTATCACTGTTACCGGAGAGTTTCCGGGGAATTAACAATTAACCTCATTTGCGCAATGACTAAACTGACAAAAAACAGGAAGCTTGCTCTGTCCAAAATAGAGCCCGGTAAGACTTACAAGCTATCGGAAGCAGCCGCACTGTTGAAGGAAATTACATACACAAAATTCGATGCATCGGTTGATATTGATATTCGCCTAGGGGTTGACCCCCGTAAAGCCAACCAGATGGTTCGTGGTGTGGTAACCCTTCCGCACGGTACCGGTAAGAACGTACGCGTTCTGGTACTCTGTACTCCCGATAAGGAGGAGGCTGCTCGCCAGGCTGGCGCCGACTACGTAGGCCTTGACGATTACATCGAAAAGATCAAGGGCGGATGGACCGATGTGGATGTGATTATTACCATGCCTTCGGTTATGGCTAAGCTAGGTCCTTTAGGACGTATTCTTGGCCCCCGCGGTTTGATGCCAAACCCCAAGAGTGGTACGGTAACCATGGAAGTTGAAAAGGCTGTTAAGGAGGTAAAGCAGGGTAAGATTGACTTTAAGGTTGACAAGTTTGGTATAGTCCACTCATCAATCGGAAAAATTTCATTCGAGCCTGACAAGATTGTTGATAATGCGCTTGAGTTTATCAATACTATCATTAAGCTCAAACCTACGTCGGCTAAAGGTACCTACATTAAGAGTGTATACCTTTCCACTACCATGAGCCCCGGTATTGCTATTGACACCAAGTCGCTCACGGCTTCGAATTAATAACGTTTACACAGACCCAATTTGTTATGAGAAGGGAAGATAAAAACGCACTGATTGATAAGCTGACCGAGCAGATTAACCAGTACCCCCATTTTTACCTTACCGATACCTCGGAACTTAACGCAGAGGTAACTCACAAGTTACGTAAAACCTGCTTTGAGAAACAGGTAAAACTGGTGGTTGTTAAAAATACATTACTGAAAAAAGCCCTCGAGAAAAGTGGTAAAACCGATTTTTCACCAATTTTCGAAACCCTGAAAGGGTCAACCTCAGTGATGTTTACCGAGACAGGTAATGTACCGGCTAAGCTTATCAAGGATTTTCGCAAGGCTCATCCAAAGCCACTATTTAAGGCTGCCTATGTGGAAGAATCGATATATGTTGGCGAAAGCCAACTTGAAGTGCTGGCAACTCTGAAGAGCAAAAACGAGCTTATTGCCGACGTTATTGCACTACTCCAGTCGCCCGCAAAGAACGTTATCGGTTCGCTACAATCTGGCGGTCAAAAACTATCGGGTGTTATCAAAACACTCTCAGAAAGGGAAAAGTAAAAATTATTTTGAGAACAAATTAAACACTTACTAAAATGGCAGATCTTAGAAAATTTGCAGAAGATTTGGTTAACCTCTCAGTAAAGGAAGTTAACGAATTGGCTAAAATACTCAAGGAAGAGTATGGTATTGAACCTGCTGCTGCAGCTGTAGCTGTTGCTGCTGCTCCCGCTGCTGGTGGCGAAGGTGCTGCTGCTGCTGAAAAAACTCAGTTTGACGTTATCCTGAAGTCAGCTGGCGGGGCTAAATTGCAGGTTGTTAAGCTTGTAAAGGAACTTACCGGTCTTGGTCTAAAGGAAGCTAAGGATCTAGTTGATGCCGCTCCTAAGGCCGTTAAGGAAGGTGTTTCTAAAGAAGAAGCAGAATCATTAAAAGCACAACTTGAAGAGGCAGGAGCAGAAGTTGAACTTAAATAGTCCTAACCTATAGTGGTTCTAAGGTTTAGAATCTATGCTGATAGATTCTAAGCCTTTTTCTTGTTATGTTTATTTTATAGTTCAACCAATTCGTTCGCAATGTCTCAAAATAAAACTAACAACACACGTATCAATTTCTCCAAAACAAAGAGCCTATACGAGTATCCCGATTTTCTGGATATTCAGTTAAAATCGTTTATGGAGTTCTTCAAGCTGGGTTCAACCCCCGAAGAGCGCAAGAACGAAGGCCTATTCAAGGTGTTTCAGGAGAATTTTCCAATTACCGATACAAGGAACAATTTCGTACTCGAATTTCTCGATTACTACGTTGATCCTCCCCGCTATTCCATTGAGGAATGCTTGGATAGAGGGTTAACCTATAGCGTACCACTAAAGGCAAAATTAAAGCTCTACTGTACCGATCCCGAGCATGAGGATTTTGATACAGTAGTCCAGGATGTATACCTGGGAACAATTCCCTACATGACACCCCGCGGCAGTTTTGTAATTAATGGAGCCGAACGAGTTGTTGTTTCGCAGCTTCATCGCTCACCCGGTGTGTTCTTTGGTCAAAGCGTGCATCCTAACGGTACCAAGCTCTACTCCGCCCGTATTATCCCCTTCAAGGGATCGTGGATTGAGTTTGCCACCGACATCAACAACGTGATGTATGCATACATCGATCGTAAAAAGAAATTGCCCGTTACCACTCTTTTGCGTGCCATAGGATTTGAAACCGATAAGGATATCCTTCAGATATTCGATTTAGCTGAAGAGGTAAAGGTTTCAAAAGTTACGCTCACCAAGGTAGTGGGTCAACGTTTGGCCGCCCGCGTCCTCAAGAGCTGGATTGAGGATTTTGTTGATGAGGATACCGGCGAGGTGGTTTCAATTGAACGTAACGAGGTTATCCTAGACCGCGAAACCGTTATTGAAAAGGACCACATCGATTTAATTATCGACTCCGGTGTTAAGTCAATTCTTGTTCATAAAGAATCACAGAGCATTTCCGATTATGCCATAATCTATAACACGCTGCAGAAGGACCCCAGTAACTCTGAGAAAGAGGCCGTGGTTCATATTTACAGGCAGCTCCGTAACTCCGAACCACCCGATGAGGCTACCGCCCGCGACGTTATCGATAAGCTATTCTTCTCCGATAAGCGTTACGACTTGGGTGATGTAGGACGTTACCGTATCAACAAAAAACTTAACCTGAACACCTCGTCCGACATCAAGGTGTTAACCAAGGAAGATATCATTGAGATCATTAAGTATCTCATTGAGCTGGTTAACTCAAAGGCCGAAGTTGATGACATTGACCACTTAAGTAACCGTAGGGTGCGAACCGTGGGTGAGCAAATGGCCGGCCAGTTTGGCGTTGGCTTAGCCCGCATGGCAAGAACAATCCGTGAGCGCATGAACGTACGCGATAACGAGGTGTTTACGCCAATCGACCTGATTAACTCCAAAACACTCTCGTCGGTAATCAACTCATTCTTCGGAACAAACCAGCTTTCGCAGTTCATGGATCAGACCAACCCACTGGCCGAAATGACCCACAAGCGTCGTTTATCGGCATTGGGACCCGGTGGTCTTACTCGCGAACGCGCCGGTTTTGAGGTTCGCGACGTTCACTATACACACTACGGACGCCTTTGCCCCATTGAAACTCCTGAAGGGCCTAACATCGGTCTTATTTCATCGCTTTGCGTTTATGCAAAGATTAACGACCTTGGGTTTATTGAAACTCCTTACCGTAAGGTTGAGAACGGCAAGGTTGGCCTAACTAGCAACGATATTGTTTACCTAAGCGCCGAAGAAGAGGAAGCTAAAATTATTGCACAGGCAAACGCTCCCCTCACCGATGATGGTACCTTTGTAAACAACAGGGTGAAAGCTCGCTACGAGGGCGATTTTCCGTTGTCCGAAAGTGAATCGGTTGACCTGATGGACGTTGCTCCAAACCAGATAGCATCAATAGCAGCCTCACTAATTCCATTCCTTGAGCACGACGATGCAAACCGTGCGCTCATGGGTTCGAACATGATGCGACAAGCTGTACCTCTCCTTCAGCCCGAAACCCCAATTGTTGGTACAGGTCTTGAGGGTCAGGTGGTTAAGGATAGCCGAACCCAGATTGTAGCTGAGGAGAATGGTGTTGTAGAGTACGTTGATGCTGACGAAATAGTTGTTCGTTACGACAAAACTGAAGAGGAGCTCTTTGTAAGCTTCGATCCAGAAATAAAACGTTACAAGCTACCCAAGTTCAAAAAAACCAACCAGAATACCTCCATTACGCTTAAGCCCATTGTTACAAAGGGACAACGTATTGTAAAAGGACAAGTCCTGACCGAAGGGTATGCCACAAGAGATGGAGAGCTGGCATTGGGTAGAAACCTTAAAGTTGCTTTCATGCCTTGGAAAGGCTACAACTTTGAGGACGCGATTGTGATCAGTGAACGTTTACTCCGCGACGATGTGTTTACATCAATTCATGTTGATGAGTACATCCTTGAGGTTCGCGATACCAAGCGAGGGATGGAAGAACTTACTGCCGATATTCCTAACGTTTCCGAAGAGGCCACTAAGAACCTCGACGAAAACGGTATGATAAGGATTGGTGCTAATGTTGTTCCGGGCGATATTCTTATTGGTAAAATTACCCCAAAAGGCGAATCGGATCCAACTCCTGAAGAGAAACTCTTAAGGGCTATCTTCGGCGATAAGGCTGGCGATGTAAAGGATGCCTCACTAAAGGCTTCACCTTCGCTTTACGGGGTGGTTATTGATAAGATGTTATTCTCGCGTTCCATTAAGGATGGAAAGGAAGCCAAAAAGGCCAAGACTAACGAGAAGGCATTACTTGAAAAGCTCGACAACGAGTTCAATAAGCAGGTTGCTGAACTTAAGAACCGTTTAGTCGATAAGCTATTCTCACTGGTAAACGGTAAGACCAGCCAGGGTGTTTACGATAACTTCGATCAGGAAATTGTTGCTCGGGGTGTCAAGTTCACCCAGAAGATTCTTTCGGACATTGATTACATGAACGTAAACCCCAACAAGTGGACTACCGATAAGGCTAAGAACGACCTAATTAAAGCAGTAATTCAGAACTACATCCTTAAGTGGAAGGAGTATGATGCTGAGTTCAAACGGAAGAAGTTCAATGTAACAATTGGCGATGAACTCCCTGCTGGCATAATGCAGCTGGCAAAAGTTTACATTGCCAAGAAACGTAAAATCACCGTGGGTGATAAAATGGCAGGTCGACACGGTAACAAGGGTATTGTGGCAAAAATTGTTCGCGATGAGGACATGCCTTTCCTTGAGGATGGAACTCCTGTGGACATAGTGCTTAACCCCCTTGGTGTGCCATCGCGTATGAACCTTGGTCAGATTTACGAAACTGTACTTGGATGGGCTGGACAAAAGTTGGGTATAAAGTTTAGTACCCCCATTTTTGATGGTGCTACCCTTGAGGATATTACCAAGTATACCGATATGGCTGGGCTACCCCGCTTTGGTAGAACATACCTTTACGATGGTGGCACAGGCGAAAGGTTCGACCAGCCCGCCACTGTAGGTGTTATTTACATGCTTAAGCTCGGGCACATGGTTGACGACAAGATGCATGCCCGTTCCATTGGACCTTACTCACTGATTACACAGCAACCCCTTGGTGGTAAGGCTCAGTTTGGTGGTCAGCGTTTTGGTGAAATGGAGGTATGGGCCTTAGAAGCATTTGGAGCTTCACACATCCTTCAGGAAATCCTCACCATAAAGTCCGACGATGTAGTAGGAAGAGCCAAAGCGTACGAATCGATAGTTAAGGGAGAACCTATGCCTGAACCGGGTATTCCTGAATCGCTTAACGTATTGCTTCATGAGCTCCGTGGTTTAGGCTTGAGTGTAAATCTGGATTAATCAATATGCCGTGGAAAGGGCATTAGCCCTTTCCGGATAGGCATAACAAACTTATAACACGAATAATATGTCGTTCAGAAGGGAGAATAAGGTTAAAAGCAACTTTTCAAAAATCACCATTAGCTTAGCATCGCCCGAGGAGATATTAGAGCGTTCGAGTGGTGAGGTGCTTAAACCTGAAACCATTAACTATAGAACATACAAACCCGAACGCGACGGTTTGTTCTGCGAACGCATTTTTGGACCTGTGAAGGACTACGAGTGCCATTGCGGAAAGTATAAGCGTATCAGGTACAAGGGGATAGTTTGCGACCGATGCGGGGTTGAGGTTACCGAGAAGAAGGTCCGCCGCGAACGCATGGGCCATATCAGCCTTGTTGTTCCTGTTGCTCACATCTGGTACTTCCGTTCTCAACCCAATAAAATTGGATACCTGTTAGGCTTGCCAGCCAAAAAACTCGATGCCATTATATACTACGAGCGCTACGTAGTTGTAAATCCAGGTATTAAGGCTGCCGACGGTATTAACCAGTTTGATTTTTTAACTGAGGAAGAGTACCTTGATATCCTCGATACACTGCCAAAGGAAAACCAGTACCTCGACGATAACGACCCCAACAAGTTCATTGCAGCTATGGGGGCTGAGGCTCTTTACATGCTCCTGCAGCGCATTAACCTCGATGAACTTTCGTACGAGTTGCGTCACAAGGCAAGCACTGAGTCGTCGCAGCAGCGTAAGAGCGAAGCTCTTAAAAGGCTACAGGTAGTTGAGGCATTCCGCGAATCTGTCCATATAAACAAGCCTGAGTGGATGATTCTTAAGGTGATACCTGTAATTCCACCTGAACTCCGACCCCTAGTACCCCTCGATGGCGGTCGTTTTGCCACATCGGACTTAAATGACCTTTACCGTAGGGTAATCATCAGAAATAACCGCCTAAAAAGGCTAATCGAGATAAAGGCCCCTGAGGTGATTTTACGTAACGAAAAACGTATGCTTCAGGAAGCCGTAGATTCGCTATTTGACAACTCGCGCAAATCGAACGCAGTTAAAACCGAGGCTAACCGTCCGCTTAAATCGTTAAGCGATAGCCTCAAGGGTAAGCAGGGACGTTTCCGCCAAAACCTCTTGGGTAAACGTGTCGACTACTCTGCACGTTCGGTTATTGTTGTTGGCCCGGAGTTAAAGATGCATGAGTGCGGTTTGCCCAAAGATATGGCTGCTGAACTTTACAAGCCTTTTGTAATCCGTAAGCTTATTGAGAGAGGTATTGTAAAAACCGTAAAATCGGCCAAAAAGATAGTTGACAGGCGCGATCCTGTTGTTTGGGATATTCTGGAAAATGTGATGAAGGGTCATCCCGTGTTACTGAACCGTGCTCCAACCCTTCACAGGCTTGGTATTCAAGCTTTCCAGCCCCGACTTATTGAGGGTAAGGCCATTCAGCTCCACCCACTATCATGTACTGCGTTTAACGCCGACTTTGACGGTGACCAAATGGCTGTACACTTACCCCTTGGAAACGAGGCTATTCTGGAGGCTCAGATACTCATGTTGGGTTCCCACAACATTTTGAACCCTGCCAATGGCGCTCCTATCACTGTACCTTCGCAGGACATGGTACTGGGGCTTTACTACATTACTAAACCCCGTAAGGGCGCTAAGGGCGAGGGAACAATTTTCTACTCACCTGAGGAAGTAATTATTGCTTACAATGAGAAAGCCGTTGACCTACATGCCATTATCAAGGTTAGGTTAAGTACTTTGGATGAAAATAGTCAACCTAAACAGCAAGTAATTGAAACTACGGTGGGACGCGTAATATTTAACCAGTACGTTCCTGCCGAAATGGGCTTCATTAATGAGTTGCTGACCAAAAAATCGCTGCGCGATATCATTGGTAAGGTTCTCAAGAAGACCAGCGTGTCCAAAACCGCTCAATTCCTCGATGATATCAAGGACTTGGGATACTACATGGCATTCAAGGGCGGCCTCTCGTTCAACATTGACGATGTTATTATCCCCGATGAGAAAGCCGAACTGGTAGAGGAAGGGTACGCACAGGTTGACGAGGTTATGTCGAACTACAACATGGGTCTCATAACCAACAACGAGCGATACAATCAGATTATCGACATTTGGACACATACCAACGCCAAGTTGACCTTAATGCTGATGAAGAAGCTTTCCGAGGATAAGCAAGGATTCAACTCAATCTACATGATGCTCGACTCCGGAGCTCGTGGTTCCAAGGAACAGATTCGTCAGCTTTGCGGTATGCGTGGTCTTATGGCAAAACCGCAAAAATCTGGTGCTACCACTAACGAGATTATTGAAAACCCAATTCTTTCGAACTTTAAGGAAGGTCTTTCAGTACTTGAGTACTTCATCTCAACTCACGGTGCTCGTAAGGGTCTTGCCGACACGGCTCTTAAAACAGCCGATGCTGGTTACCTTACCCGTCGTTTGGTTGATGTATCCCAGGATGTAATTATTACTGAGAGCGATTGTGGTACCCTTCGTGGGCTTGTGGCAACAGCCATCAAGAAGAACGAGGAAGTGGTTGAAACCCTTTACGAAAGAATTCTTGGTAGAACCACTGTTCATGATATATTCCATCCGCTAACCGGCGAGCTTATTATTGCAGCTGGCGAAGAGATTACCGAGGAAATTGCTCAAATTATTGAGGAATCGCCCATAGAGCAGGTTGAAATTCGTTCGGTACTCACCTGCGAATCGCGCAAAGGTGTTTGCGCTAAGTGCTACGGCCGCAACCTGGCAACCGGACGAATGGTTCAGAAGGGCGAGGCAGTTGGTGTTATAGCAGCACAGAGTATCGGTGAACCTGGTACACAGCTTACACTGCGAACCTTCCACGTTGGGGGTACTGCCGGTAGCATCATTTCCGACTCCAAGATTGTTGCCCGTTTCGATGGCCGCGCCGAGATTGAAGAGCTCAAAACAGTTCAACGTCAGGATGATAGCGGCAACAATTACCATATAGTTATTGGACGTTTGGCCGAGATGCGAATTGTTGATTCCAACACCGGAATTACCCTTTCCACAAACAATGTGCCTTACGGTTCAAAGCTCTACATCAACAATGGTGATACAGTAAAGAAAGGGCAGCTCATCTGCGAATGGGATCCATGGAACGCCGTTATCATCTCTGAAGTTTCTGGTAAAGTTGGATTCGACGCTCTTATCAAGGAGGTAACCTATCGCGAGGAAAGCGATGAGCAAACCGGTTACCGTGAGAAGGTGATTATTGAATCCCGCGATAAGAGCAAAAACCCCGCCGTAAAGATCCTCTCCGATAACGAAGAGGTGATTAAGCTTTACAACTTACCTGTTAGTGCTCACCTAACCGTTGAGGATGGCGCAACCATTCAGGCAGGTGATATTCTGGCCAAGATCCCTCGTGCTGTTGGTAAAGCAGGCGATATTACCGGTGGTCTGCCTCGCGTAGTTGAACTTTTTGAGGCTCGAAACCCATCGAACCCTGCAATTGTATCGGAAATCGACGGTGAAGTATCGTTCGGTAAGGTTAAGCGTGGTAATCGTGAAATTAAGGTTACCTCTAAGACCGGTGAGGTTAAGAACTACCTCGTGCCCCTGTCCAAGCAAATACTTGTTCAGGAAAACGATTACGTAAAGGCTGGTACACCCCTTTCCGACGGAGCAATTACTCCTACTGATATTCTCGCTATCAAGGGTCCTACCGAAGTGCAGGAGTACATCGTTAACGAGATTCAGGAAGTATACCGCATGCAGGGTGTAAAGATCAACGATAAGCACTTTGAGGTCATCGTTCGCCAGATGATGCGTAAGGTTGAAATCCTTGATCCGGGCGATACACGCTTCCTTGAAGGACAGCTTGTTGACAAGTGGGAGTTCATTGAGGAGAACGATAATATCTTCGAAAAGAAGGTTGTTGTTGATCCGGGTGATGCAGCCCACCTGCGTCCGGGTATGATTATTACTGCCCGTCAGCTGCGCGACGAAAACTCGAAGCTGAAACGTAAGGATTTGAAGTTGGTTGAAGCTCGTGACGCTGTTCCTGCAACATCTAATCAGGTTTTACAGGGTATTACCCGTGCTGCGTTGCAAACCAACAGCTTTATGTCGGCTGCATCGTTCCAGGAAACCACAAAGGTGCTCAACGAAGCTGCCATTTTCGGTAAGGTTGACACCCTTGAGGGATTGAAAGAGAACGTTATCTGCGGTCACCTGATTCCTGCTGGTACGGGGCTCAGAGAGTTTGATAAACTTGTGGTTTACTCCAAGGAGGAGCACCAAGTTATCGAAAAATCCAAGAGTTCAACTGCTAATGTTAAATAAAATAGACAGCTAATGAAGAAGAGCCGGTTGTTGCCGGCTCTTTTCTTTAAGTACAAGCGTAAGTTAGCAAACAAATTCATAACTTAGCCGTGTAATCATAAAACCTATAGCTATGAATGACAAAGTAAATCCCATCAATATTGAGTTAAGCGACGATATTGCGCAGGGTATATACAGTAACCTTGCCATTATTACCCACTCATCGTCGGAGTTTATCATTGATTTTGTACGCATAATGCCCGGAATGCCCAAGGCTCAGGTTAAAACCCGTGTTATTCTAACCCCCGACCATGCCAAAAGGCTGTTGTTAGCCCTCCAGGATAACATGGCCAAGTTTGAAACTAGCATGGGAACAATTAAATTACCTGAAGGTAGCGAGGGAATGCCTCCATTCCCCATGAATTTTGGTGGTAAAGGTGGTGAAGCATAAAAAAATGGCTATGAATAGAGTGTTTGCCTTAGCATTGGCTTTTGCCTTTGCCTTTGCGTTTGTTTCGTGCAATAAGAGTGATAGTTTAGTTGTACTATCACCGTCGGGCAAGGTGGCTATTACATTTCAGATTGATGGTAAAGGACAACCCTCATACAGCTTGCTTTTTGACAAAAAAGCAATCATTAAACCTTCAACCCTGGGTTTTGAGTTTAGGGATATGCCCCCTTTATCGGAAAATATCAAGGTAGATAGTTTCAAAACCCAGTCATTTAGCGAGAAGTGGGAAATGCCTTGGGGCGATCAGCGCTGGGTCGATAATACATACAATGAGCTTAAGATCTTTCTATCGGAACGCAAATCACCTTACCGCAATTTTGCTGTTACCTTTAGGGCTTTTAACGATGGAGTAGGATTTCGCTACGAGTTCCCTGAGCAGCCCGGAATGGATAGCGTAATTATTTTAGCCGAAAATACTAACTTCAATCTAATCGGTGACCACACTTGCTGGTGGCAGCCCGGCGATTGGGATATCTACGAGCATCTTTACCATACTACGCCTGTAAGCAAGATTGATGCAGTAAATAGCAAAAGTAAGAATCCCTTAGCGCAAACCTATATCCCCGAGAATGCGGTGAATACCCCTGTTACCATGAAAACCGCCGATGGGGTTTACCTCTGCTTTCATGAGGCCGATGTAAATAACTATGCTGGTGCAACCCTAAGGGTCGATACGGTTAAACTATCGCTCCAAACAGCGCTTGTTGGTAACGATTCAGGGGTAAAGGTTAAAACTAAAGCGCCCTTTAATACACCCTGGCGAACCGTAATTATTACCGATAAGCCAGGTGACATTGTAACATCAAAGCTAATACTAAACCTTAACGAGCCCAATAAGATTGGTGATATATCCTGGTTTAAACCCATGAAGTATGTGGGCATATGGTGGGAAATGCACCTCGGCAAATCGTCGTGGGATATGGCTAGCGATAAGCATGGAGCCACAACAGCAAACGCAAAACGCTATATCGATTTTGCTGCACGCAATGGCATTAAGGGGTTGCTGGTTGAGGGCTGGAATACCGGTTGGGAGCACTGGATTGGCTTTGAGGATCGCGAGGGTATTTTCGATTTCGTTACTCCTTACACCGACTATAATTTGAAAGAGGTGGTGCGTTATGCCCAGAGTAAAGGGGTAAGCCTTATTATGCACCACGAAACCTCTGCTGCGCCACGCACCTATGAGCAGCAGCTGGATACAGCATATCGTTTAATGCAGAGTCTTGGTATTCATTCCGTAAAGACAGGGTATGTTGGAAAAATTATTCCCAAAGGTGAGTACCACCAGGGGCAATGGATGGTTAATCACTACCGCAAGGTGATTGAAACGGCTGCCAAATACCAAATTGCTGTTGATGCCCATGAACCCTTTAAGGGTACAGGTGAGTGGCGAACTTATCCTAACGTTATTGCCCGTGAAAACTTCAGGGGACAGGAGTTTAATGCCTGGTCGGTTGATGGTGGGAATCCCCCTGAACACCTAACAATTCTCCCCTTTACCGCACAGCTTGCCGGGCCTATGGATTACACTCCCGGAATCTTTAATATCAAGCTAAAACCCTATAAGCCCGATAATCAGGTAAATTCAACCTTAGCCTACCAGCTTGCACTTTACGTGGTGATATACAGCCCTATTCAAATGGCTGCCGATTTGCCCGAAAACTACGAAGGTCACCCTGCCTTTCAGTTTATACGTGATGTTGGGGTTGACTGGGAGCAAACTTTAGTTCTTGGTGCAGCCATAGGCGATTACATAGCCATCGCCCGCGAAGAACGTAATACTGGACGTTGGTTTGTGGGTGCCATTACCGATGAGAATCCTCGCGACATTAGCATTAAACTTAATTTTCTGAATCCAAACATTAAGTACAGGGCAACTCTTTACCTCGATGGCCCCGATGCTCACTGGGATAAAAATCCAACATCGTACCGCATTGAAACACGCGAGGTTGACAGTAATTCTGTGATTGATTTGAGATTAGCGCCAGGAGGTGGTGCAGCCATCTCACTTTTCCCAATGTAGAATATTAAGGTTGCCAAAAGGCAACCTTATTATTTTTTAATTAACCTCTTTTTATACACAAATCTAGCATATCATTTCACTGCACCTGCAAGAGAAATACAAAAGGATATTATCTCATTTTATCATTCTTGAAATAAATTGAAGAGTTTTTACAACCAGTTTTGGAACATTAAACAATTTCTCTAATGGTATAAAATATTGATAAAGAATTTATTACAAAGAATTACAATATGTTAACAATGAGTTAGCTGATTTATTTAGAGAAATTGGTAGAATTGAAAAACATTAGCCATTGGTTCATTTTAATGCTGTAATCATAAAGTAATTGACTTGCATAACCAACTCAACCAATATTGCAAATTCTAGCTATTCTCCCTTTAATCGGAGATATAGAAGTTTTATTCTTTCACTTTTAATGCGATGGAATTATTTCGGGCATGGTTTTTTTGCAACATAAATAAGTTTGAGCTAATATTTATTTTTTGGTTATTAGTTAGTATTGATTGTTAAATAGGGTTCAAGATCACCTTTGTTTGTAATACTGTTTTTATAGCGCTAACTTTAAAAAAGCTGCATATGTTTAAGAAAATCATATCCATTATTTTGTTGATATTTTTTTATCAACCTTTTACTAACGCTCAAAATGTAAAGAATGTAATACTATTGATTCCTGATGGAGCTAGTACCGATCTATTAGCTTTATCGCGGTGGTATAGTGGTACAAATAAATTGGCTATTGATGAGTTAATATGTGGAATGGTAAAGACCCATTCGGCCGATAGCACCATTGCCGATTCGGCTCCTGCAGGAACAGCAATGGCTACAGGTCATAAATCGATTACCAAGTACATTGGAGTTGATGCTAATAGAACCCCAAGAATCTCGATACTTGAGCAGGCAAAACTTAGAGGAATGGCAACCGGTGTTGTAGTAACATGTCAGTTTCCCCATGCTACTCCTGCCGCTTTTGTTTGCCATCATGTCAATCGCGACGATTATCCCATACTAAGCAAGCAATTCATTAGTAACTCACCAACCTTGGTATTTGGAGGAGGGAAAAAGTATATAGATGAAAATAATCTAGAACCCTTACTGAATAATGAGGGCATAATAATAATTTCGAATCTTAACGATTTCAGAGCTTTACAGGAGATCAGAAACAATCAACCTGTATGGGCTTTATTTAGCGATTGGAACTCAAATAGCAAATACCTTTCGTACAGTTGCGATAGAAACGAGAACCATGAGCCTAGTTTGGCCGAAATGACTCATAAAGCCATACAAATACTAAGTAAAAGTGGGAATGGATTTTTTTTGATGGTTGAGGGAAGTCAGATTGACTGGGCTGCTCATGTTAATGACCCTAAGGCCATTGTAACTGAATTCCTTGCTTTTAACGAAAGTGTTGCTGTTGCCTTAGAGTTTGCAAAACAAAACGGCGAAACAGCTGTAATTGTTTGTCCTGATCATGGAAATGGAGGAATTTCCATAGGAAACATGGAGAGCGGAGACCAATCGTCGAACCCGAATAAGTACGATAAAGTGAACGTGCATAAACGTGTTGTAGAGCCCTTACAAGCGGTAACCCATTCGAGCCGATGGGTTGTAGAAACTATTCTTAATGAGTTGGAATCAAATAAATTAACTTTTAATCCTATCAAAATAGATACTCTAATTGCTAATAATTATACTGTAAATCTAAGTGATAATGAACTTCATAGTTTAATTAACTCATTGGAATGGTACAGGACTAATGTAAAAACAAATTCAAAGGCTGCTGGTGATACTCTAAGTAAAGCACAGGTTCTATTGGGCAGGAAACTAAGTCAAAAGCTATTCATCGGATGGACTACCACCGGCCACACCTCCGAAGATGTTTTCTTGGGTGTATATCATCCCCAAAACGATAGACCATTTGGAGTTGTTGATAATACCGAAATAGCTATTTATATTCAAAGAATACTTGGTTTAAATGTTGTAACTAATAACACCCAGGAACAATTTTATTGTCTTTTACCCACCGATTCATTTCCAGGTTGGGCTAGGGTAAGCAGCAATCCTTTGGTTTTTAAAACAATAGGTACATCACTTGAAATACCCTATAACACAAACTACTATTTTTTGAATGGCAAAAAGCGCTACCAGTCATTACTTACAATTGCGATTGATGAAAAGGTTTATGTTAGCTCGGAGGTGTATAAACTGCTTCAAAACCTAAGGTAATGGCTTTAAATAGCTCGAATTTTAAAAACGAAAGAGCGTATCTGCTTGCAATAATTGCAATTAATTTTTTGCTTAAGTCGATACCCGCTTTCTTTTTGGAATTGGGTAATGACGAGGTTTACTACTGGACTTATGCCATGTATCCCGATTGGAGTCATTTTGATCATCCCCCAATGGTTGGCTGGGTTATCCAGTTTTTTACCCTCAATAATAGTTTAAAAGGAGAATTGGTGTTCCGACTAGGTTCACTTGTGCTCTCATCTATAAACATTTGGTTGCTATTCACACTTGTAAAACGATTTTACGGTTCAGTAGCAGGATTCATTTCCGTTAGCCTTTTTATTGCTTCTGGATATTTTAATATAATAGCTGGGCTCATGGTGCATCCCGATACACCACAAGTTTTCTTTATAATACTTACCTATAAGTTCTTGTTTGAGGCTTTTAGCGATGATGTAACAAAAAAGAAACAGAATACATCATTTCTTTTAGCCTCAGCCTTTATTGGTTTAGCATTTTTAAGTAAATACCATTCTTTATACATATGGCTAGGAATTGGATTTCTAATTTTGTTCAATGCCCGATACTGGTTTAAGAGGTGGGCTCTTTATGTGGGTTTTTTAATTACTCTTTTGTGTGCTTTACCAGTTTTTATATGGAACTACCAAAACCATTTCGTCAGTTTTACATTTCATAGTGCTAGGGTAGGTGTGCCCAGTAATACCTTTAATTGGATCTCTTTTATTCAGTTTAATGTAGGGCAAATTGTCTATCAAAACCCAATTGTATTTGTCATTATAACCCTTTCGTTGGTTGGTTTACTAATTAACTGGTCTAAATATGTTGGGAAAACCGAGCTTTTGTTATTGTATTTATCCTTACCAGTGATTATTATATTTTCATTTGTTTCGCTTTTTAAGCCATCGTTACCCCATTGGAGTGGCCCAGGTTTTTTGGGGTTAATTATTCTCACCGGTAAATGGTTAGCAACTTTGTATAATTCTCACAGATTAAAAATTAGATTCACACTACTTGCAGCTAAACTTCTGCTTTTCATTGTTGTGTATGCCGCCATGTTTCAAATAAATACAGGATATTTCAGAACCTCACCAAGGCAAGAGGATATTTCCATGGTTGGCAAAGGCGATTTTACCCTCGATATGTATGGTTGGAGCCTGGCAAGGGTTGAAATAGAGAGAATATTAAGCGAAAAAAACATCGACTCCCGCAACATTGTTTTTGTTACCAACAAATGGTTCCCTGCAGCCCATATCGATTATTACATTGCAAACCCATTAGGTTCAAAGCTCATAGCGCTTGGGCGGTTAACAGATATACACAAATACTACTGGATTAACACTAATAGAAAATTTTCAAAAAACAATCAGTTAATCTACATAACTAACAGCCAATACTTTAAATCGCCAAGCTACTTAGCCGACTACTTTGATGTTATAGAGCCCATTGATACCATTTGCATAACAAGAAATGGTGAGCCGGCAAAATATTTCTTCTTGTTTAAGTTAGATAACTATAAAGGAAACCTACCCCAGTTTAATTTGCCTGAGATTGCCGATTCTCCGGAAAAGTTGCGACTTAAAATTGCGATTTACAAGTAATAATAGGATAAATTGGATTGAGTTTACCATAAGAACCATAAACCTGAAAAGAATGGTTTGAACAACATTTACTGGAGGGAAAGTGCTTTGGTATGGTAATTTTTCACCATCATACCTAACAATAGGATTTAGACAAATTATCTCATTCTCTGAATTTGCCTCAATACGAACGTAACGATCTGAGGGCTTAATGAAGTATGTCGCACTATTGGTTTGATATTCAGTTTTTTGGATGCTTCCACCATTTGAAATGAATACAATGCTTTGAGCTATGTTTTTAAAATATACAGTAAGGGTGTTTCCGTTTAACTTACAAGAGTCGAGTTGGTTGTATTCCTTGTTTTTAATATTCTTAACCCCATAGTGACAACCTTTTGCAAGCGCATTTAGTACACTCTTTTTACTTAAATCGGTTGCACCTATTCGCGTCCAGCTAATAAAAGTATGATCATGTCGGTTTATATTGTGAGAGTCGTCGTTAGCAATCAGCCAAACCAAATATCCGTTTTCAAGGGCTTTATCCCATGTTTTAATGTAGCTTTTTCGATTATTGAATATTTCTATTAAATGATACCCTTTCAGATAGCTGAAATCGTTATAATCGTAGCCATTTAAAAGTAAGGGGTGAGCAATGGCTATAAGCGATTCCTCGTGTTGTAGTTTTTTTAGAACCTGCTGCTTATGATGGTATGTTTGAAACAAAGGGAAATCAAAGTACGAAACTTTATGGGCATTAATAACCAACTGATGGCATTTGCGAATACTATACCCATGCTCATAAACCGGAATATAATTAGAATTACCTTTATCGTTAGTTATTTTTTGATAGTTTGAAAGACTTATAATATCGTATCCATTTTTGTAGTAGTGAGAATAAACTTCATGGGGTTCCTGTGAGCCGTTTGTCAAGCCGAAAAAAACTGTGGAATGGGTATGAAAATTAGCCTTAATGGGGTTGGGTTTATAATCTTCATATGGGTTATATAGATAGTCTCCGCTGAAAGGGTTGGGTTTCTGCTTGTAATAGATTTCAGTATTATAGTACTGAATGCTTAAGCTTAATGCTACCACAATAACTATGCTCAGAGGTATTCTGAAGTAGTAGTCTAATCGTCTAATCGTAATCAACATACCAATCTTGCTTTTGCTACGCAAGATGGTAAATCAAAGCTAACTGGTAATAAAGATAAATATTAGTTATGGTTACTAATTTATTAAGACTATTAAGCAAAAGTAAAATGCATATTCATGAAAAAATTCCATAGCATTACAATAAATGTTGCAATTAGCTTGGCAAAGTAAAATTTGAAAATCCGAAGTTTTCCACTTAATATATATATTGCTATATTATTTATTGCCAGTCCAACAAGGGAAATTAAAAGAAACATTATATACTGTTTTGTAATCTCCTGATTATTACTCTCAAAGGTCCAAATGCGGTTAAGTATATAGTTTGAACTGGCAGCAATAGTGAACCCTATGCTATTAGCTATAAACTTATTGATTTTAATAATTTCTTTGAAGAAGTACGTAGTTCCAAAATCGACAAGAACGCCTGAAAAACCGACTACTCCGAATTTAAAGAACTTAATAATGAAATTTGTGCTTATCATTTATCCTCGTGTTGTTTGCTTGTATTTACTAGTTTGTTTCAGAAATTGGTTGTAATGTTTTGTCTTTATGGGGTTGGCCATCCTTATTCATTAAAAGTCGTTCAATTATATCGACTAATTTCTCGAGCGTGATTGGTTTCGAAAGGTATGCGATGCAACCTGCTTCAAGGCATTTTTCTTTCTCAAGAGGAAGGGCATATGCTGTTTGTGCCACCACTGGGATATTTGGATATTTTTCTTTTATTCGGCGTGTGGCCTCATAACCATTCATTTTAGGCATATGTATATCCATAAAAACTAAATCGATAGCATTAGATGAACATATGTTTACTGCCTCAAATCCATTTACAGCTCTTAAAATGCGAAGCCCTCTTAGAGTGAGAAAATCGCGAAGGTATATGAAGTTTGAATCTTCATCCTCAGCAATAAGAATGGTGTAATCCGTATTATTTTTAACCCAAATTTTATTGTTGTAGCTATCCGTTTCCGGCACCTCTACTATTCCACTAACCGGATTGTACGGGAGCGTAAAATAGAAACATGACCCTTCTCCTGGTGTCGATTCCACCCATATATTTCCACCTAAGAGTTCAACAATTTTTTTTGATATGGCTAAACCCAATCCATTTCCTCCATAGGTTGGGGATATATTATCGTCAGCCTGCTTAAATGGTTCAAAAATTTTTTTATGGCTTTGGTGGTCGATTCCAATACCAGTATCGGTAATTTTAAATTCTACAAAACTTAACTCTTTAAGGTTAATCGTTAATTCTACATGTCCTTTTTCGGTAAATTTTATAGCATTTCCAATGAGGTTAACCAACACCTGCTTCAAACGGAGTGAATCGGAATGAATTAGTATGTCATAAGGCAGGTTAACATTATAGCGAATTTCTAGATTTTTATTTTTGTCGGTATTTAATTTAGCTGCAAACATGTCATATACTTCCTTCCCAATTAAATACGGATTGCAGGCCGATGGTTTAATTTGTATTACACCCGATTCAATGCTGGCAATATCAATTATATCGTCAATCAATTGGAGCAGGTGCTCTCCGCTTTTCTTAATGATAGATATGTATTCCGATAATTGGTCGGGCAAGGTATCGTTATGTTGCTCAAGTAGATTTGAAAAACCAATGATTGCATTCATTGGGGTGCGTATTTCGTGGCTCATGTTAGCCAAAAAAGCAGTTTTAAGCTTATCGCTCTGTTGAGCTTTAAGTTTCTCCTGTTTTAAAGCATCAATTATTTTTCTTCGCTCAGTATTATCAATTATTATTCCTCTTATCCCTTTTCTTTCAGAGTTTTGTTTTACTTCATTGGTTATTAAAACAGCGTTAAAAGTGGATCCGTCTTTTCTAATAACATTACATTCCACCTGATTTGTTTTGTATCCCTTAAAAAGTGTCTCAAAATCTTGGTTTAGAATTATTTGGGAAAAATTAATTCTTTTACTAATGTCTTTTTTTGAATACCCAACTGATTTAACCCAGGCCCTATTAACAAATATAAAATTGCCAAAGGAATCCGTTTCAAAGATTCCAACGGGCAACAATTCGGCTAATTCCCTGTATCGCAGTTCATTATGAATAATGGTGGCTTCGGCTTTTAAACGGGCTTCTTCACGGATTTGGAGCTGTTCAACCATATTGTTAAAACTTTTGTAAAGTGCCATTATTTCTGATGGAATTCCATTTCTATTTATCTTATTTAATTTTGTGAAGTTTGATTCAACATAGTTATTAATATGATCCACAAAAAATGCAAGCGGTTTGATTGTGCTATGAGCTATTAATAATCCAATAATAATACTAGAAGCTAATAGAATAAAGAAAAAAGTAATATATTCCCAGTGTAATTTCTTATACTCTGAATCACGAGCTACCTCAGCATAGCTAACTAATTTATTAAACTGCATGTCAATTTGATTGGTAATGCTATCAAGTTTTGCCTTTAAGCCAAAATTTTTATCTACACCTATTTGGTTGTCAAGATTTACTAAATAGTTAAAATTATTTGTGTAATCATCCAATAATACTAAGGCTGAATCGTGCAGCTCAGATTTTGAAATTCGATTCAAGATATTGTTTCGGATATTTTGTGATAGAGTATTGAGCTTACCAACATAAATAGATTCATGCCTTATTATGTAATCCTTTTCATGTCTTCGAAGGCTTAAAATATCAACCTTGTTGATTTGTTTGAATAATTCTAGTTTATGGATGCTTTGCCTCATTCTACCTTCAACGCCATAGTCTTTATAGCCTCGCTCTTTCATTAAGAGCAATATTTGAACGACAATTTTTTTATACTCTAAAAGCGAGTTGTAAAGTGTGTCGAGTTGAAGGCTCAAACCCATTCTATCATTATTCTTTACAAAGTTTTGGCTTTTATTTATTTGGAGGATTGAGTTTATAAATCTATTGTGTTCTTGAACAAGAACTGTACTATCGTTTACAAAAAAATCAACGTTAACCTTTTCATTTCTTAATATTTCCGACACAGTTTTTGTATCCTTCAGAAATAGATTTTGCATTTGTTTGATTTCATTTGAAACTGTACTGGCAACCTCGCGCTTCTGCAAGAAATGCCAGCTTAAAAATAAAACGGCAAGCATTGAACCTAATAAAACTATAAAGAGTCCAAGCATTATTTTGCCTTTAATTGTTCTCATAGAATTTTGCTGTATTTTGTAATTAACTCTTTGATTTGCAAAAATACCTTAGCTCAGTTGTGTATACTTTTCGATTCTGTTAAGTAATGGTTAACTTTTTGATTTATAATTAAATGGTTAACTATTTTATTGGTTTTAAAAAAGAATATTAAATTGCAACTGGTTAATTAATGATAACTTAACATTACATTAATAAATGTTTTACATAAATTGTTAATATTTATTCCAAAACTTAAAAAATTAACTACCATGAGAGTTAAAAGAATTATCAACATTGCTTACAATTTGTTTTATTTAATGGTTATGGTTGTTGCTGTTACTGCTTGTGTAAACCAAAGTAATAAAGGGCAGGATGCTGTTGAAAGTTCAAGTGTTGAGAAAGAGCACATTTTTGAGACAGAACAAGAAGAAACCGATAGACTACTCAAAGAAAAAGCAGTAGAAGAAGAAAAAGTATATAGTGAACTTGGCATTTATAACGGAGTATATACATTAATTACTGAAAGCGAAGGTGTTGAATCTAGCCTTGAACTTAATTACAATAACGATAAAACCTTTGATTTTAAGTGGTTTTTACTTGCTGGTGATTTTTGTGAGGCTAAATATGAAGGGAAAATATTAATGGATCAAACCCAGCATGGTTTCTTTGCTGGCGATGGCTGTACCATTCATTTTAACTTTATGGGTAATTGGGGTGAAGGTGAAATAATTGAGATTGATCACGAGGGCGATTGCAAAGGTATGAAGGGAGACTGCAATTTTGCTGGTAAGTATATCAAAAGTAACTAGGTATGGAGATCAGCAAATTCGCTAATTTCGTTCTAATCGTATTATTTTTGTTATTGTTAATACTGCATTTTTTAATAGTTTTTAAAGTGGTTCCATACAGTTTAATTTGGGGAGGGAGATTAAAAACCGTCAAAGAAATGTTTTGGATCGAAATCTTTTCAATTCTTTTAAATTTCATTTTTCTATTTTTTACCTTAGAATGGGCAGGGCTTACAAATTTAGCAATGCCATTAAAAACACAAAAACTATCTCAATGGTTAATTCTGGTGTTTTTTCTCTTTAGTACAGTCGGAAATATTTTTTCAAAAAACCGTATCGAAAGATTAGTGTTTGCTCCGCTTGCTCTTTTTATCACAATTTTTCTAGTAATTATTGTTACCAATAGCTAAAATAAATCGAAATAAACTGAAGTACCATGTATTTGCAGATTCATGATACTTGGGATAAAATAATTAAGTGTTGTGCTATAAAGGAATAGGAGTTACAGTAAAGTATCTCCTATTTTCTTATGTTTTTAGCGAATAGGTATAAGCAAACCGATGGTGCTAAAACCCCTACCGCATAGCCAATCCAATGAGTAAAATGGAAACCTTCCGGAGCTATAATAATGTAGTTACTAGTCACAGCAGTCATGAATAAAGCCGGGATTAGTGTAATAATGTAGGGTTTCTTTTGTTGCAACAGGTAAACAGTGATTGTCCATAGAACTACGGTGGCTAGAACCTGATTGCTCCAGAACATGTATCGCCAAATGATATCGAATTTAACCTGCGTAAGCGTAAAACCTATAATAAAAAGTGGTAAGCTAACAATTACGCGGTTCGATAGGTTTTTTTGGGAGAATTTCAGAAAATCGGCAACAATTAATCGAGCACTCCGAAATGCTGTATCGCCTGTAGTTATGGGAGCAGCAACAACCCCAAGTATGGCAAGTATTCCACCAATTGTGCCAAGAGTGGTGTTAGAAATTTCACGGACAATAATGGTGGCCTCACCATTATAGCCTGCAATGGCTGAGTTTAAGCCTTGAACTCCCCCATAGAAGCTCATACCAATAGCAGCCCAAATCAGTGCAATGACCCCTTCGGTTACCATAGCGCCATAAAAAACTTTACGCCCTTCCTTCTCATTTTTGAGACAGCGTGCCATCATTGGGCTTTGGGTGGAATGGAATCCACTTATCGCCCCACAGGAGATTGTTACAAACAGCATTGGGAATAATGGGAAATTATCGGCATTGGCTTTCATATTATACATGTTATTCCAAATTTCAGGCATATCGTAAAGGTAACCACCGGTAAATATTGCAATGGTAATTCCAACTGCCATTATGATAAGGGCTAGACCAAAAATGGGGTAAAAGCGGCCGATAATTTTATCGATAGGTAAAAGCGTTGCCAGTATATAGTAGGTGAGAATGATGAAAACCCAAACATTTTTGGTAAGGTAGTCGGGGGTTAACGATGCCATTAAGGCTGCGGGGCCGGAAATGAATGCTGCCCCAACCAGAATCATTAGGATTAAGGTAAACCCTCGCATGAACTGCTTAACGCTTATGCCAAGGTATTTCCCTATGATTTCGGGTATGCTCAGGCCCCCCATACGTATGGAAATCATGCCCGAGAAGTAATCGTGAACCGCTCCGGCAAGGATATTACCAAGAACTATCCATAGAAATGCCACAGGTCCATATGCTGCACCAAGTACAGCCCCCACAATAGGGCCAAGGCCAGCAATGTTAAGGAACTGAATCAGGAACGCTTTCCACCAGGGCATGGGAATATAGTCAACCCCATCCTGCATGGTGTAGGCGGGGGTTTGGTTTTGTCTGTTTGCCCCAAAAACACGCTCAACAAACCTACCATAAAAATAATAGCCCAGTAGTAGGCCTGATACTGCAAAAATGAATGAGTACATATCCTAAAATTTTTAGCCATAAAGATATTGATTTCCTTAATTCCATAAATTACAACTTTTTGATAAGGTTTTGTTGATAAATAGGAGTTAATTGTTGAAAAGATTGGCTTGGCGTTTAAACATCATTTTAGGAGCCGCTTTACATTTGTAGCATCAAGTTGGTCCCTTATGGGTTAATAGGGAACCCGGTGAGAATCCGGGGCTATCCCCGTAGCTGTAAGCTCATTACTATTGTACCTTAAGTGTTTTGACCACTGTAACACAATGTGTTATGGGAAGGTTTAAGGTATTGAGCAAGCCAGAAGACCTGCCTACTTGAACAGTTTCTTGTAGCCTTCGGGTGAAAGGCAGGGAGATATCAGGCGTAAAGCCATAGGAATCTTCTGTTCTTTTTTCGAGGCTACCATTTACTAACATTTAAAGTTTAAAGCAATGCATGGTAGTCAATTCCCTTCAGAAATTGTAAAACGCGATGGTTCAGTTGTTCCATTTGAACCGGTAAAAATTACTTTTGCCATTTACCGAGCTCTTAAAGCGGTAGGTAAAGGTTCGTGGTCTTATGCCGAGGAGTTAACTGGCGAAGTTTTGCAGGAACTGCAAATGCAGACTAAAACTCCTAATGTTGAACAGGTGCAGGATATAGTTGAAAACCTTTTGATGCGTATTCACCTGAATGATGTGGCTAAGGCCTATATCATATACCGAAAGCAGCATGAACTATTGCGAAACGAGAACTTGCTTTTGGCTAACTCATATTTAATTGACGATTACCTTGAAGTTGCCGATTGGAGGGTTAAGGAAAGCGCCAATTCATCCTATTCCCTACAGGGACTAAATCAACATATTGTTACTACTATTTGCTCCAACTACTGGCTCGAAAGGGTTTATCCATCAGAAGTTACCCAGGCATACAAGGATGGTGATATCCATATCCACGATTTGGGCTTTTTGAGTGTTTACTGTGTTGGTTGGGATTTACAGGATTTGCTTCTTTCCGGATTCAGGGGCGTCTCAGGAAAAGTAGAAAGCAAACCTGCTCGTCATTTTCGAACGGCCTTAGGACAAGTTACAAACTTTTTTTATACGCTTCAGGGCGAGGCTGCGGGTGCTCAAGCCTTTGCCAATTTTGATACCTATTTGGCACCCTTTATCTATTTTGATAAGCTAACGTATGGTGAGGTTAAACAGGCATTGCAGGAGTTCCTTTTTAATCTAAATGTACCAACCCGGGTAGGATTTCAAACCCCATTTACTAATATCACTCTTGATCTAAAAGTTCCTGACTTCATGAAGAATCAACCAGTAATTTATGCAGGCCAGTACCAAAATAAACTATACGGGGAATTTCAGGCGGAGATGGATATGTTCAACAGAGCATTTGCTGAGGTGATGCTCGAGGGTGATGCAGCAGGCCGGTTGTTCTCCTTCCCAATACCAACCTATAATATTACGACTGATTTTAATTGGGATAACCCCCTTTACGATGGAATTTGGGAAATGTCGGCCAAGTATGGAGTCCCTTACTTTAGCAACTTCGTTAACTCAGACCTTCATCCCGATGATGTAAGGAGCATGTGTTGTAGGCTACGTATCGATAAGCGTGAACTTTCTCGTAGGGGCGGGGGACTTTTTGCTTCCAATCCTTTGACTGGTAGCGTTGGTGTTGTAACCCTTAACCTCCCTCGCATTGGTTATCAATCTAAAAACGAGGATGAGTTTTTCTCTAAGCTGTCGCAGCTAATAGATATCGCTTCTACAAGTTTGGAAATTAAACGCAAGGTTATTGAGAACCTTACCGAAAAAGGATTATACCCGTATTCCAAGTTTTACTTACGTGACATTAAACAGCGTTTTGGCAAGTATTGGGCTAATCATTTTTCAACAATAGGTATTGTTGGCATGAACGAATGTTGTTTGAATTTTTTAGGTGAGGATATTACCACACCAACAGGTTATGAGTTTAGCCTTAAGGTCATGGATTTTATACGCGATAAGCTTGAATTAATTCAGGAAGAAACAGGAAACATATACAACCTTGAGGCCACTCCCGCCGAAAGCACTTCCTATAGGCTGGCTCGAATTGATAAGCGAAACTATCCCGATATCAAGGTGGCCAATACCGATAAAGTATTAAAGGGTGCTAAGCCTTACTATACCAATTCAACCCAACTACCTGTGTCATTTACAAACGACCTATTTATGGCCCTTAAGCATCAGGAAAAGTTACAAGAAAAATACACGGGAGGCACGGTTTTTCATATATTTTTGGGAGAAAAGCAACCCGACCCACAAATGGTAAAACTTTTAGTTAAAAAGGTTCTGAACTCGTTTCGGTTGCCATACATAACTCTTTCACCAACCTTCAGTATTTGCCCCTCACATGGGTATCTTTATGGAGAACATAAAGCTTGCCCAAAGTGTAGCGAGGTTGGGCAGAATAGCGAATGCGAGGTGTTTTCTCGTATCGTGGGTTATATCAGGCCTGTCCAGCAATGGAATGAGGGGAAACAATCGGAATTTGAAGATAGGAAACTATTTGACCATGCATTAAGTAACTATTAATACCCATGCAGATCGCTTCTATTCAACATCTGACAGTAATAGATTACCCGGGTAAACTCGCCTGTGTCCTGTTTACCTTTGGCTGTAATTTCCGGTGTTGGTATTGTCACAACCATTGGCTTATCAAACCCCATAATGGTATTTCATGCCTGGATAAGGGTACCGTTATGAATTTTCTTGAAGAACGAAGACAATGGCTCGATGGGGTAGTAATTTCGGGAGGAGAGCCTACCATACACAAGAATCTACCAGATTTTTTTAGGGAAGTTAAATCAATGGGGTATAGCGTAAAACTCGATACCAATGGTTCCAATCCTCAAATGCTTAATTTTCTCGTAGCTAACAATTTGGTCGATTTTTTAGCTATGGATATTAAAACTGTTCCCGTTGAAGGTGAGTACTCAAAGGTAATTGGTGTGCCTGACAATGCCGTTGTTTCCAATATTAGGGAATCCATTTGTATCATCAAAGAGTCAGGGGTTAAGTATCAATTCCGAACTACATGGTTACCCGGAATACACGATATAAATAAAATTGATTTAATTCAATTGGATTTTTTGGGGGAGGGTAAACTGAAAATCAATACTTTTATTACTGAGAACGGCATACTCGCCAACCAAATAAATGAATATTAAACAATGATAGAGTTTTTTGATGCTTTATTTTTTGGTAGTAGTGTCATAGGTACACTAATAGCAATTGCATTGGCAGCAGCATTTGGGGTTTTATTAGGAAGGATTGATGTAAAAGGGGTTAAACTTGGAAGTTCAGGTGCCCTGTTTGCTGGTTTATTAATTGCCCATTTTGGAATAGTGGGTAATTATGAGATGTTACACTTTGTGAAAGAGTTTGGGTTAATACTTTTTGTTTACGCTCTGGGAATTGACATTGGGCCGCGATTTGTATCTACATTTCGAAGTAATGGCTTAAAATTAAATCTTTTAGCAATATTCGTTGTTTTTACAGGATTTAACCTTGCATTGGTGTTTAAGTATTTTGGAGGTGTCAATACTCAACAAGCTGTAGGATTAATGAGTGGGGCTGTTACCAATACTCCAGGCCTCGGTGCTGCTCAGCAACTGCTTAATGAGTTAGGGATACCTAATGGTTCAAGTGAGGCAGGTATGGCATATGCGTTAACCTATCCGTTTGGTGTTATTGGGCTTATCCTTGGAATTGTTATACTTAGGTTTCTCCTCAGGGTAGATCTTGGCTTTGAAAATGAATTATACGCTGCAAAACACAACATCACCTCTAAGAGAATAGAGAGCATAAAGGTTGATGTAACCAATGAAAATATTGTTGGGAAATCGATTGGTTTTGTAAAACAGAAGTTGCAGGGCGAGATGGTTATTTCCCGTGTAGGTCGGGGTTCTGAAATGCTCATCGCAACGGGTAGCCTTACTATTGAAAAGGGTGATACAATCTATGGCGCTGCACCTGAAACCCATTTCCCTGATATTGAACTTAAGGTGGGACGTGTATCATTACAGGATAAACGCAGTTTACCCGGAAATCTGGCAATGTTCCATGTGTTGTTTACAAATCGCAAGCTGGCAGGTAAAACTATTGAACAAATTGGCATTTATCGCCGTTACGAGGCAAATATTACACGCATTATTAGAGCAGGTATCGAGATTCTGCCTTCTCCTGATACTGTAGTTGAAATGGGCGATATGCTACGAATTGTTGGTAAGCGCGATTTGCTTGATGAAATCCGCAATGAACTTGGAAACTCAGTTCGTGATCTTACTACACCTAATACCTTTCCCATTTTTTTAGGAATACTTTTAGGTGTAATAATTGGGAGTATTCCCATCTTTATACCTGGTTTACCTGCTCCGGCTAAGTTGGGACTTGCCGGAGGCCCTTTGCTAGTAGCAATATTTTTTGGTCATAAAGGGCGCATTTGGAAGTTAAATACATATATCAGTCCTGGTGCTAATACTTTCCTTAGGGAATTTGGTATCTTGCTTTTCCTTACCTGCGTCGGTATTGGCTCTGGTGATGGATTTGTTGATGCTTTTCTTAATGGGGGTATTAGGTTAATGGGCTACGGTGTTCTTATTACCACAATACCAGTAATGCTTGTCGGTATCTTTGCCAGGTTATTGGGTTTTAATTTTTTGGAGATAATGGGAACTCTTGCTGGATCCATGACCGATCCCCCTGCTTTGGAGTTTGCCAGTGGAATGTATTCCTCCAATGCGCAATCGGCGGCATACGCTACGGTTTATCCGCTTACCATGATTTTACGAATAGTCTTAGCACAGGTTTTAGTTTTTGTATAACGTAAAAAAAGCAGCCCATGGGCTGCTTTTTCAAATCACATTTTATTAGTCTTATTTCAGACCTCTATTCTTGAGGAGTGGTTCAATGCTAGGTTCTTTCCCACGAAAATCTTTATACATCTCCATGGCATCTTTTGAGCCGCCTTTTTCAAGCACGCAAGTGCGGAATTTGTTGGCAATTTCTTTATTGAAAATATCTCCGCTTTCCACAAAGGCCTCAAAGGCGTCGCTATCCAGCACTTCGGCCCAAATGTATGAGTAGTAACCGCTTGAGTAACCCATTACATCGCTGAATATATGAGCAAAGTATGTGCTGCGGTAACGGGGCCATATCTCTGGTATCAGCCCGATCTTTTCCATAGAGGCTTTTTCAAAGGCCACTACATCTTCGATCTTTGCCTTATCGGCAGCTAGGGTGTGGTAATCCATGTCGAGGATCGATGCTGCTAAATACTCGGTTGTGGCAAAACCCTGGTTGAAATGTCCGCTTGCCTCAATCTTATTTATTAGCTCATCGGGCATGGGTTCGCCGTTCTGGTAATGGCGTGCATACTCTTTCAGGTATTGCTTATGGCCAGCCCAATGCTCCATAATCTGGCTGGGTAACTCCACAAAATCGCGGGGTACGTTGCGTAGGCCAGGGTACTGCACCTTGCTAAATAGAGCATGGAGGGCATGACCAAATTCATGGTAGAAGGTTTCAGCTTCATCGTAGCTGAGGAGCGCAGGGGTGTTACCCGTTGGTTTGCTAAAGTTACATACAATCGATACTACCGGTGGTATAAATGTTCCGTCGGGCAGTATGCGCTGGCTACGGTACTCGGTACACCATGCTCCAACCGATTTGCTTTCGCGGGGGAAGAAATCGAGGTATAGAATGCCAACATGCTTACCATCGGCTTCCTGAACCTCATAAACCTCGCATTCAGGGTGATATACTGGTAGGTCGGTACGCTTCACATACTTCAAGCCGTAAAGCTTTTCGGTGAGGTTGAAAATCCCTGAGCGAACAGCATCGAGCGATAGGTATGGGCGGAGCATCTCCTCGTCCAAATCATATTTTGCCTTACGCACCTTTTCGGCATAGTACCACCAGTCGGCAGGGCCAATTTTATATTTTGCACCTTCGGCTTTGGCTAGTTTCTGCATATCGTCACGCTCAGCTTTAGCTCTTTTAAGTGCTGGTTCCCAGAGTTTGTTCAAGAGGTTGTAAACATTTTCAGGTACTTTGGCCATGTTAACATCTAAAACGTAATGGGCATGGGTAGGATAACCCAAGAGTTCTGCTTTTTTCTGGCGTAGCTCCACTATTTGCTTTATTATATTCTTGTTATCGTGAGCATTGTTGTTATTACCACGCATGTAATAGCCATAGTACAATTTATCCCTTAACTCTTTGCTCTGTGCATAGGTTAGGAAAGGTATCATGCTGGGTTTGTAAATGGTATAAACCCATTTGCCTTCCATTCCCCTCGATTTGGCTTCCTCTGCACCCATAGCTTTAACCGATTCGGGTAATCCAGCCAAATCCTCCTCCTTATCAATCACAATAAAGTAGTCATTGTTTTCTGCTAAAAGGTTCTCATTGAACTGAAGGGCAAGCAAAGAGAGTTTCTGATTTATATCTCTGAGTTCAGCTTGCTTTGCTGAATCGAGGTTTGCTCCCCCCCGAACAAACGATTTGTATGTTTTTTCAATCAGCAGCTTCTGTTCAGGGGTATAATCTCCTTGTGACATGTTCTCGTATACGGCTTTAACCCTTTCAAATAGTTTGGGATTCATGCTGATATCATCCCGATGCTTCGAAAGCATGGGCGATACCTTTTTAAGAACCTCCTGTAGCTCTTTACTGGTGTTGGCAGAATTGATATTTTCCATGGTTAGAACCACTCGCTCAAGCAATTCTCCGCTGTAATCAAGCGGGATGATTGTATTTTCAAATGTTGGTGCTTCTGCACTTGTTGTAATTGCATCAATTTCGCTCAGCTGCTGCTTAATGCCCTCAGCAATAGCAGGCTCATAGTGTTCTACTTTAATTTTATCGAATGGCGGAACACCAAAGGGGGTTTTGTACTCGCCAAGGAAAGGATTCTCTGGGCCTTTCTTTCCTGTACATGCCATCATTGTTCCCATTAAACCAATGGTTAGAATTAGTAAACTTTTGCTTTTCATTGTTTAAAAGTTTAAGTATTGATAGTTAGATGTTTAGATTTGATTTGTCTTTTCCGAAAGGTAGTAATTATGATTGTACTTTTTTACTTTTCGGTTAATGTTTCGATTTGAATTAACCCTGAAAGTTTACTTTATTACTAGTTTTTTTATTAATGATTTTTGGGTTAATGATAGCATGACACTATTTTTTTTAATCGATATAGAATATTATTTTACTTTTGCAGGTCGAAAATAGATGTTTAACAGGTAAAATTGATTTGTTATGGGAGCATTTCACGCTTACGACATTAGGGGTATTTATAACAAAGATTTCAGTAAGGATGATGCTTATAAAATTGGTTTTTTCCTTGTTGGTTTACTTGATACCGATAAAGTATTAGTTGGCCGCGATGCACGTGAATCGTCGGACGAAATATACGAAAATCTCACCCGCGGTATCACCGATGCCGGTGCCGATGTGTATAACCTCGGATTGGCTACTACTCCTATGGTTTACTATGCCACGGCTAAGGGAAATTTTAAGGCCTCGGTTCAAATTACTGCCTCGCATAATCCGAGGGAGTATAATGGAATGAAGGTTTCGCGCGAAAATGCCGAACCTGTTGGTTACGACACTGGCCTAAAGGTGATTGAGGAGAAAATTAGAAGCAATGCACCTATTGTGCCTGTCGCTAATAAGGGTAAAATTATTGAACACGACATTAGGGCTGAATATATTAGCTTCCTTAATGGCTTCAAGCGCGATTATTCTAATTTAAAAATTGGTATTGATTGCTCAAATGGTATGGCTGCCCTGATCATTAAGGAGATACTTGGAGACTCACCGGTATATCTTTACGATGAACTCGATGGTACCTTTCCAAATCATGAGGCAAACCCTCTAATCCCCGAAAATGTTGTCGATTTACAAAACCTGGTTAAACAGAATAGCTGCGATTTAGGGATTATTTTCGATGGCGATGCCGACCGCGTTATGTTTGTTGATGAGAATGGTCGATTCATTTCTCCCGACCTAATGATTGGTGTATTAGGTCACTATTTTCTGGAGGAGAAAGGACTAAAGGGTAATGTTTTACAGGATATACGCACATCAAAGGCAGTGGGCGAATATCTTACCCCAATGGGAGCAACCATGCACACTTGGCGTGTTGGACGCGCTTTTGCCGCAAAAAAACTACGTGAGATTGATGGTATTTATGGGGGTGAGCTTGCTGGTCACTACTACTTCCGCGATTTCTTCTATTCCGATTCCGGCATGCTGGCTTGCATACTCATACTAAACGTTGTGAGCCAGATGAAAGCTAAGGGCATCTCACTTTCGCAGTTAATCTCTCGAATCGAAACCTATGCAAACTCCGGTGAAATCAATTTCAAACTTGAGCGTAAACGCGAGGCCATGGATGCTGTACGCGAGTATTTTACCTCTGTGGAACAACCTACCGCCTCGTTCGATTTTGATGGCTACCGTGTGGAGTTCCCCGATTGGTGGTTTAACATTCGCCCTTCGAACACTGAGCCCTACCTACGGTTTATAGCTGAAGCTAAAATCCATAAAATGCTTGAGGAAAAGGTTGCAAAGGTGCGCGAAATTATTGCCAAATTCAGTTAATGCTTCAATATGAACAAGAATCGGCTGGAAATAAGAGGTAAATATGAAACCTTCCTGGTAAATCTGGCCGATTCTGCATCTGTTTTAAAACCAAGCGGTGAAATTTGCTCTACCTATATTGGCTCCGAAAAACAATCGGGTAGGAGAGTTGTTGTAAAACGGTATCACCCTTGGGTTAACTCCGCTTCCGCTTACTTTTGGCGCATCGAGCGCGAGGCTCATGCTACCTCTGCCTGCTCGGGTTTGTCCTCTGAGTTGATACTATCAGAGGGCATTTACTACCTGGTTACCGATTACATTGAAGGAGTAAGCTTCAAGGAACTTACCCGCTGGCAATACCACCGTAAGCTAAAATACGACCAACTCATTTGTTTAACTTCTAAAGCAATAAGTGCATTACAAAAAATCCATGATGCTGGTTTTATTCATTGCGACATTAAACCATCGAATATCATTTTAACTGATCCCAAAAATATTGCTAACTCCGATGTTAGAATAATCGATTATGGTTTAGCACGCAAACCTGCTGAGCCATTACACAGCAATGAAAAAGCTCTCGCTTTTGGTTTGATATATTCCGCTCCTGAGCAGGTGCTCAATTTTTGGGATTTAATTGACGTACAAACCGATATATATTCATTAGGAGTTACATTGTGGGCACTCTTTGCGCGTGGCGAGCCATGGGTGACTGGGAATCCTTTAAAAACAATTCATGTTCAGCTGACTCAACCCTTGCCCAAAAACCGAAGGGTAGCTGAAGATTTAATGAGTATATTGCTTAAATCAACATCAAAGGTTCAATTGCCCAGGCCCCCGCACTACTTCACCCGTAACCAGTTAAAAGTTTTTCTGCAACAAGCCATAAGTAGTAGGTATGTTAGTGCTATGGAGATGTTAAACCACATTGAGCAACTGGGGAAGAAGTAGCAAAATGTTAAAAAAGTTTTGCTGCCGTATTGTAATTTAAAAAAATCAGTATCTTTGCACCGCAAAACAATGGCGGGGTGTGGCGCAGTTGGCTAGCGCACTTGCATGGGGTGCAAGTGGTCGTCCGTTCGAGTCGGATCACCCCGACTTCCTTTTTTTATACCTGTTCAATCTTTTCAATACTTCTTTACTGCTACAGTAAAAACAATCGAAGCACTAATATTTTCTCCCAGACCATGATTTTGTAAAGGCCTACAAAGAGGCTGCTTTCCAATTTTGGTTCAGTAACTGGAAATATTTATGAATGACTGCTCAAAGGCGACAGAGATCCGATATTCGACTTTTTATGTCGTCCTGTAATTCAAGCGGTCTGTTTTTTCTCAGGAAATATAACGCTGGCCAAAATACTTATCACAAGGGTTGCCAATATTATCATCAGGGAATGCAAGCTGGTAAAACCAACATCATCGAGGTAGTGATGAAAGATCAGTTTAAATCCAACAAAACAAAGTAGGAAAGCTATTCCAACTTTCAGGAAATGGAAGTATTCGACAATCCGGCTCAGGAGAAAGAATAGCGATCGCAGCCCAATGATGGCAAAAATGTTCGAAAAAAATACGATGTAAGGGTCGCGGGTGATGGAAAAAATGGCTGGAATCGAATCAAAGGCAAAAATCAGATCGGTAAACTCAATCATTACCAGTACTACAAACAGAGGGGTAAAAAATAATTTTCCATCTATCCGCTTCCAGAAGTGACCGTTGAGGTAATGGGGATGGATGTTGATGTGGCGGGACAGGAAATTAACCAACGGATGTTTGTTTACCTCTATATTTTCCTCCTTATTGCGGTCGAGATACATTTTAATGCCCGAGTAAATCAGAAAAACTCCAAAAAGGTACAACAACCATTCGAAGCGAGTCACCAAAGCCGATCCGACAAAAATAAAAATGAATCGAAGTATGATAGCGCCAAGGATACCCCAGAACAGAACGGTTTTGTAATTTTTCGGATCAACCGAAAAAGAGGTTAAAATCATCAGGATAACGAAGATATTGTCGAGCGATAGCGAATATTCGAGGAAGTATCCTGCAAGGTAATCCATGGCAGCGCCCTTTCGGTATATTTGCAGCGCTTCCTCAAAATTGTCGGTATTGATTACAATATGGGGGGAATATACCTGTACAAAAGCTTTAAGCTCATGAATGTTGGTCATTCGATGGATGTGGTCGCCATAATAGCGTATGAAAAAATAAAAGCCCAAAGCCAGGCTCATCCATAGAATAGTAAGTCCGATGGATTCTTTCAGTGAGATTACATGCTTGTTTCGTCCAACGAGCAACAGGTCGATAAGCAAAACGCTTATCACAACGACAAAAAATACGATAAAAAACAGATTTTGACTAATAAAATCTATCATATTGCAAACAATTTATTTAACCTTAAATGTTGCGAAGTTAATGCAAAATTGCTTTTCGGAGGTTTGGTAATCCGAAAGTATAGTTTGAATGGCCAGATAAGCCAACATACATCCTGTAATACCGCTCATACTACCCCATATAACCGATTCGGCAGGGGTTAGGTTATTTTTTTCGGGTAAAGAACGGTCTTGTCCTTGCGGAAAAATCCATATTTCTCCCTGTTGTTTGCTGGTTCTTCCCGTCAACACGGCCATATGGGTTTGCTGCAACAAAAGGGCCACAACATTTACATCGTTGGTACAGTCGATTATCAGATCGTATCCTTCACAAATCAGGCGTACATTTTCTGGGCGTAACTGAATGTTGTGTATTTGCAGGGAGACAAAAGGATTGAGCAGTTGAATTTTCTCCTTGGCTACAATAGTTTTCAACTTCCCCAGATCGCCAAGTCCGTACATAATTTGAGTAGGGAAGTCCGATTCCTCTATGGTCTGGTAGTCGCATATGCCCAAAACACCTACTCCTGCTGCAGCTAAATACTGCAGCGCCGGTACTCCTATGCTTCCCGCACCAATGACCAGAACCTTGCTTTTTTTAAGTTTTTCCTGTCCCCGAAGACCTATCTCAGGCGATCCAATTTGTTTGGCGTACCGTCGCAGCTCTATTTCGGAAAATATTTTGTTCATAGTTTTCTCGCGATTGAAATACTAAAAGCTATTTTTTTACGTGGTTGGGTTTGAGTTTCTCCCGAATTACGGTAATAATGGGAGGTAAAAGGGATACCATGATAATGCCTATGATTACCATTGAAAAATTCTTTTTTACAAATTCATTATTGGCAAAAAAATATCCTGCCCAACAAAAGATATTTACCCATAGCAGGTTACCCAGAATGCTAAATATCAAAAAACGAGGATATTTCATTGTTCCGACACCTGCTACAAAAGGGGCAAACGTGCGAAGTATGGGCATAAAACGGGCAAAAATGACGGTCTTACCTCCATGCCTC
>Ga0101944_10001462_pt1 | contig 48750 bp, 40 predicted proteins | sample DewCreD2012metaG_FD_75245 | JGI IMG/M metagenome (GOLD analysis project Ga0101944, IMG submission 75245) | Hot spring sediment bacterial and archeal communities from British Columbia, Canada, to study Microbial Dark Matter (Phase II) - Dewar... ... | reverse complement strand
GACCGTACCACCGGTTGCTTTTCACCGATGAATTTGGTAAAATAGACATACGTGGTGGGGCGAGGAGGACTGCGTGAAAGCGGTACGTGCAGTGGTGTCCGTTGTGGCGTGGGGGATGCTCCCCATCGGCGTCGCCGCCGCGACGCTCAACTTCCAGTTGCAACGCATCAGCACCCAGACGATCTCTTCCGAGTGGCACCAGGACGCCCACGACGCCCAGCGCACCGGGTACGTGCCGGTGAACCCGGACACCCCGTGGACATACCGCTGGACCTGGAACGGCGCGGGGCCGACCGCCGGATCCACCAGCGGACACTTCTACCATCAGATCTCATCCTATACTCCGTGGGAAGCGCGGCCCGTCGCCGGCAACGGCCTGCTGTACGTGCCCGCCAACCAGCACGGGGTCTACGCCCTGACCCTGTCTACCGGCGGCGTGAAGTGGAACTTTCGTCCGTCCGGAACCCCGGTCTTCCAGAGCGCGCCGGCCTACGATCCGGCAACCGATCATCTGTACGCCGCGGCGGCCAACGGCATCCTCTACAAGATCAACTGCGCCAACGGTGCTGAGGCGGGCCAGTACAACGCCGGCAACCCCATCCGCAAGGCGGTGGCGCTCATTCCCGGATACGCCTTTGTTGTCACGACCACCGGTCACCTCCACAAGATACGAACCAGCGACATGACGGCGGCATGGGCGTCCCCCTACGTCGCGGGTTCGCCGGCGCAGACGATGCCGGCGTACTCCGCGAGCCGGGATGCGGTCGTTTTCGGGACGCAGGATCTGTATGTGCACTGTGTGAACGGTGCCACCGGAGCTGCGAAGTGGCCGAAGCAGAAATATACCTCACGCACCCCGGCCCGCGTGTTCGAGTTTGAAGGCGGCTGGCCGGTGGTGGCGGAACAGCACGGGGTGGCTTTCATCCGGATGTGCATCGGGGATGTCAATGAGTGCCTATTCGCCGCCGGCGACTGGCCGACGACGATGAGTGCGATTCGGACGAAACTTGCCAACGCGCCCCAGTTCAAGAACCTGTTTGCCGTCAACCTGGACAACGGCACGGAAAAGTTCACGACGTGCGTCGGGCCGCAGGGAGTGGAGGATTTCGGAATCAACCCGAGTCTCCGGGCGCACTCTTTCCCGGTGATCAAAACACTCCCCGGAGGAATCGAAGTTGCATACCAGACGTTCCGCGCCAAGTGGGACGGACAGACTTGGGATCCCCGGTGGGATTCGCACCTGGGCGAGATGGTTTTGGACGATACCACGGTGCCGGGGTACGTGGCCGGAGATCTCCGATACATCGACTTCACCGCAGCGTTCATCCACATCACCGATGAGAACTGCCCGATCACCATGGCGGGGGACACCCTGTTCTTCGCCCACTGGGCGGGCACCGGCATCCACCGTATCACCGACCGTTCCGGCACGCGGGGCGGGTCGCAGTCCAACAAGATAGCGACGGTGCAGCTTGCGCCCATCCTGCGTGCCAGCACCTGCAACGACGGCAACTTCAGCACCAATCACTATCAATCCGGCGGCGCCGCCCAGTACGATCACGGGGGCGCGGGATGCAACGGACGTTGGTTCGGTGCACCCGCGTGGTACCAGTACTACGGCGTGCTGGACCCCCCGACACCACGCCGCGACGCCTACAGCGAAGGTGTCCTGCCCCGGTACACGTTCGTCAGCGGGCGGTACGTGATCACCGTCGGCAACGGCGGCGACATCCTGGTGCTGCAGCACAGCGGCACCGTTCCCTGACGACAATTGCGGAGCGGCAGGGGACAGCCGGGAAGACGATTCCCGATAGATGCCACACTTCCGTACGAAGTGGGCGACCGATGTGTTGCGCGGCACACCGTATTTTTGTAAACACTACTGCATGACCTTTGCGCACATGGAGGGGGGACCATGAACCGCATTGTTTCGGGCTGTTTGCTGTATGTCATAACCGCCGTCGGGCCGCTTGCCGCAGCGACACTCAACTTCCAGCTGCAGCGTGTCAGCACGCAGCCGATCTCTTCGGAGTGGCACCAGGACGCCCACGACGCCCAGCGCACGGGGTACGTACCGGTGAACCCGGACACCCCGTGGACGTTCCGGTGGGCGTTCAACGGTGCCGGGACTTCGGGCGGGACGGGCGGTCACATCTACAACGCGCCGCGCGAGGCGCGCACCGTTTCCGGCGGCGGCAATGTATACATCCCGGCGGGCGGTCTCGGCATATACGCCAAGCGACTGACCGACGGCAACGAGCAGTGGCGGTTTACCGCATCCACGGTGAACGCCGCTCCCGCGTACGATGCGGCTTCAGGAATGCTGTTCGCGGGGGGTGCCAACGGGACGCTCTACAAAATCAACGCGATCAATGGATCCATTGCGGGGACCTACGCAGCGGGCGGTCCGATCAACAAGGCGGTACTGCTGGCGGGAGGTTTCGCGTACGTCGTCACCGACTCCGGTCATCTGCACAAGGTGAACATGGCGACCATGGCGCTCGCCTGGGGCGCGGCATACGCGGCGGGCTCCACCATCGCCACCCCGCCGTCGTATTCGGCGGCGCAGGATGTCATCGTCTATGCCACCGACGACCTGTACGTTCATTGCATCAACAACGCCGACGGCAGCCGCAGGTGGCGGGTCAAGCCGACGCCCAACACCGCCGGGTTCCCCAACGAGTTTGAGTACATCTGGCCGGTGATCGCCGAAGAGCACGGGATTGTATTCCTGCGGATGCGCCTGGTGCACAGCGCGCTGGATCCGTTCGGAGCCCCGTTCCCCACCAATTTCACGACGATACGGAACTGGCTGATCAACAACCCGCAGCATCAAAATCTTTTCGCCCTGCGTCTGAGCGATGGTGACAAGGCCTTCATCCCGGCAGTGGGATACGGGGGCACCGAGGATTACCTCAGCGGTGCGGCCTACAGCGCCATTGGCCCGGTCCCCGTGGTCAAGAAGTGGCCGGGCGGAGCGGAGGTGGCCTACATCCATTTCCGGAACGTCCGAGGCAAAGTCCCCTACTACCGGGAGGTGTTCATCGATGAGGGGGATGTGGATATGCGGAAAGTAATCCGAATCCTGAGAGCCTGCGGCTACGAGGGTGTGCTGATTCCCGACCATACCCCCCAAATGAACTGCGCCGCCCCCTGGCATGCGGGAATGGCTTACGCGATGGGGTACATGAAAGCGCTATTGGATTGCACGGTGTAAGAGCCGGCGCGCGTTCGTAGTCAGCGGACCTCATGGTATAACGAGGGATACACGCTGCGGGGCCTATTCTAGCTAACCAGTAACTCAAGCCCCCCGTAAGCCTGAAGCCCATTGACGCCGCTCCGCCTTCCTCCGTTCCATGAAGGCAGTGAACCGTTCCACCGAACTGTTGATCAAAAGTTCCTCTGGCGTCGAGGTCCCTTTAACGTGCGCAAAGGCCGTTTCCACAAGGGCAAGAGCTTTCTCGAACCGGCCCAAGTCCGCATGGTAATGGGCATCACTACCGAGTACCATCAAAGTACCTTTCTGTACGCAGAGCTTTGCGATGCAGAGGCAGTTCTCGTCGCTTCCTTTTCGAATCTTGAACGAAGCATTGTTGATTTCCAGGGCTTTCCCATACCGGGCCGCCGCTTCCACCACAGCTTCATAGTCCATCGGGTAGGAAGGGTTCCCAGGATGAGAAATGGCATCCACGAAAGGACTCTCGAGGGCTGCCAGGAGGGCCTGGGTATGCTCCTCCCGGTTCTTCGGTGGGAAACAGATCTCGTGCAGTCCGGCCAGCACGAAATCCAGCCGTCCCAATAGCTTGTCTTCCAGGTCCAAAGACCCTTTAGTATCAAGTATATTCGCCTCGATTCCCCGATAGAATCGCACCCCAGAAATCCGATCCGGAAGGATCCGCAAGTTGCTGAAATGGTACGGATGGGTACCTCCGGGTAAGGCTGGGCCATGATCGGTGAGTACGAACCCATAGAGGCCCTTCTGCGAAGCGGCCCGGGCTAGATCGTCCACCGTAGAATAGGCGTGACCCGAGGCCACCGAATGCGTGTGTGTGTCGATGACGATATGCATGGATGGCCTATCATCCATGAAATCGGTTTTTCTGTCCAGATGGGAGGGAATCAAGGAAAATCGTGAGGGCCAGTAGATCCGCCGAACCGCCGGGACTCAAACGGCGGGCTTTGCACTGTGCGCGGAAGGAGTACAGAAGGCGTCTTCCCCTTCTGGTAAGGGCGCCTCCCTGGAGGAGAGTGCGAAGGGCAAACAGACGAACCCATCGAAGACCCTCTTGTCCCCCTCGCCCTAGAACATTGGTATCCTGCACCAACACCATCAAACCCAGGAGTACAGTGAGAAGACACATCTCCCTTCGGGAAGGGAATAGCAACAGCAACAGTCTCAGAAGGGGCAAGGCGAAGAATCGTACCCGGGGGAACCCCTTTTCCGCCTCCCCCCTTACCCCGAGCACCCCGTACCGTTTGTACGCCTCCCATCCTTTGGTGGGAGCTGCCGGTTCCTGTTCCAGATCCTTTCGTAGGATCCCCCGGCACATACCCCGTGCTACCCGAAACAATCTCGAGGGCTTTGGGGGTATTCCTAATCCCAGAAGACGTCCTGAGGCCAAACAGAGAATACCCATAGAAAAGAGGGCTCCCTTGTGGGTGTTGATACCCCCCGTGGCTGTAAACATGGCTTGTTCTGCCTCGATCCCTAGGTGTCGCACCTTTGGAATCACCTCAGCCACCGGTATCCGACACGTGTCCCATCCGGCAAGCACCGTTTTTTCGAAGTAGGGGACAATGGCATCGATGGATCGGTAGAACGTATGGATGCACATGTCTGTATGGGCACCTGGATCCTCCAAATCCACTAACCCTGGTTTGGGGGTAAGTACCACCTCTTCCCGCAGGGCTTCCCGGCACAACCTGGCAAGTCGAGAGGCACTTTCCCTGCAACTTTCTAGTGAAATAATAGGAAAGGCAGTCTCCGCCCACCCGCCGGCGGAAACAAGGACCGTTCCTAACTTTTCTTCTCTCCCTTCCGTCGTGAGAGAACAGACGGCCACTTTTTCATCAGTATAGGATTCGATTCGTCCCCTGATCTCCGACAGGATCTCTTCCAGGGTATGGCTACCCATCCGGATGCAGACGGAAACAGGTCCCCCGCACAGAATGCATCGCCTCTCCGAATATCCCAGGAGTCTCCGGGAAAGGGGTATCCCCTTCGTATCGATCACATCCAGGTCGAATAAACGCCCCAGAGGATGCGTTTCCTCCAGGTGGATCAATAGTCGTTTGATATGAGCAGCGTCCCCCTTTACCACATATAGAACCCAGGGACCCGTTTCCTCCCTTGCCCCTACCTCCCGTAAGATGGGAAATCCAGCCTCCTGCAGGGTTGTACGAACCGCCTGTTCCGCCAGTTCCTGCAGTCGGAGAGCATAGGAACTGTTCTTCACTGGGCCCGGATTGAGGGGACTTACCTGTACCAGGGGAAACCGATACCGCACAAGGAGGTCTTCCCGCAGACGTTGCCTTCGATCCCGGGATACCAATACTTTCAAGAGTGCTTTCTCTTCGTATTCGATCTTCATCTGCTTCCTCCAGAGTAGCGTGGAAGTCCCCTCCGGGGGAGTCAGAAAACAGGCCGCATCCCTGTAAGAGTCAGTCTTACAAAACTCTTGATACCCTGGGGGAAGCTTCTTATGCTTGAAAGGGAACACTTTTCTTGGGAGGCGGATATGAAAGCTTCTGCAGAAACGGTGATTCGCACCTTACTGGAATCGACGGGAATCTCCATCAACGGACCCAACCCCTGGGATATCCAGGTCCATAATCCCGATTTTTACAAACGGGTGTTGGCGTCCCCGGAGCTGGGGCTGGGCGAGTCCTATATGGATGGATGGTGGGAGTGTGAAGCCCTGGACGAGGCTATTACCCGGATCCTTCGAGCAAGATTGGAAGAGAAAATACCCAAGAATCTTCGGGCAACTCTCCATGTGCTGAAAGCTCGCCTGCTCAACTTGCAGGCTCGGCACCGGGCATTCGAGGTAGGGAAGCGGCACTACGACCTGGGAAACGACCTGTACATCGCCATGCTGGACAAACGATTGAACTATACCTGCGCCTACTGGAAGAACGCAAAGAACTTAGACGAAGCCCAGGAGGCTAAACTTGAACTCGTGTGCCGGAAGATCGGGCTACAACCGGGAATGAAGGTGCTTGAACTGGGATGCGGATGGGGATCTTTCGCCAGATATGCCGCGGAGAAATACGGGGCGGAGGTAACGGGAGTTACCGTTTCGGAAGAACAGGTGAAATTGGGAAGAGAACTCTGCAAGGGTCTCCCCGTTACCCTACTCCTACAGGACTACCGAGAGGTGTCCGGCACCTATGATCGAGTGATCTCCATCGGGATCCTGGAGCACGTGGGGTACAAGAACTACCGTACTTATATGGAGGTGACCCATCGCACCCTGAAACCCGATGGGATCGCTTTCTTCCACACCATTGGCACCAATGTCAGTCAGTACACCACCAATCCCTGGACGGCAAAGTACATCTTTCCCAATGGGATGCTGCCCTCCATCGCACAGCTAGGAAAGGCGATGGAAGGTCTGTTCGTGATGGAGGATTGGCACAACATCGGTCCCCACTACGACCCGACGTTGATGGCCTGGTATGCCAACTTTGAAGCTGCCTGGCCTGAGTTGAAGAAAAAGTACGATGAGCGGTTCCGCCGCATGTGGCGGTTCTACCTGCTGGGAAGCGCGGGAGGATTCCGGGCACGGGCTAACCAGCTCTGGCAGGTGGTGATGACCCATCCTGGTACCCCCCAGCCAGATTGCCGGATTTCCTGACCGGGACTTCGGCCGTTGAGCAGAAAAGCGAATCGTGCATCGATTTATCGTCGAAGCGTACCATCGGCGTATCAGCAGAGGATGAGGAAGCAAATGATAGAAGTAGAAACGATCGTTGTAGGAGGCGGCCCCGCAGGTGCTTCCTGCGCTCGGGCTTTACGGGAACAGGACCGTGAGGTACTGGTATTGGATAAAGCCTCCTTCCCACGGGAGAAACCCTGCGCCGGTTGGGTCGCTCGGGAGGTATGGGAAGCCTTGGGGATAGCTCCCCTACACTATCCCTATCCCCTTACCCAGGTGAGAACTCTGGCGGTTTCTTGGAAAAGGTTTTCCATTTCGATACCTGTCCATCTCTACGCAGTTCGTCGAACGGAGTTCGATCACTGGCTACTGTCTCGCTCGGGAGCGCAGATGGACACTCACCGGGTAGAAAATGTCCGGTTCGAGAACGGCTCCTTCATCCTGGATCAAAGGTACCGCTGCAGGTACCTGGTCGGGGCAGGAGGCACGAACTGCCCAGTAGCCAGAACCTTTTTCAAAGCTATCAATCCCCGTCCCACTTCCTCCCTCATCGTGGCTATTGCACAGGAAGTTCCTTTAGAGCACGCAACTAGCTTAGAAAAACCTTCCCCCCTCCTCCGAAGCCCGAAGGAGCCCTGCCGAGTGTGGTTCTTCTACGAAGGAATTCCCGGCTACGCCTGGTACCTGCCCAAAGCAGGAGGTACCGTGAATGTGGGAATCGGGGGAAAAGCTCTCGCCATCCGGAGGCCGGGACGCACCCTGCTATCCTACTGGAAGCAGTTCCTCCACTACCTTCTGCAGGAAGGGCTCCTGGATACAGCCTTCGTTTCAGAACCTACCATCCAGAACCGTCCTCCTACCCATGGGTATTACCTATGGGAAGGTCCGCGAATTCTAAAGGAGGGAAACGCCTTTGTCCTGGGGGACGCCGCAGGGCTTGCCACCGCCGATATGGGTGAGGGTATCGCCAACGCGGTTTGTAGCGGAATCCTCGTAGCCCAGGCAATCGGGGACATGAGCAAGGGAAAGGGCACGGTATCCCTACACCAGACACCTGGGAAACTCAGAAGCGGCATCGGTGTTCATAGAGAGCTAATCGGCATCGGTAGTCTCCGCAGTCCTAGCGGCTTATGTAACCTCAGGCGGTGGTCCGAACCCTGGCCGTTTTCCCGTATCCTCCAGTTCTTCTACCGGTAACGAATCTATTGCCACTGCATCTTCAGGGTGAACCGGACCTTGCCATCCACCAAACTGGAGGGGGAGTTCGGGTCCACCGGGGAGACAGTTAGATCCGCTATCCCCTGGCCCTCGAGGCCCGATTGTTTGGTGAAATTGTTGATGGTGAACGAGGTGCTCGCATCCTTCGTCACGTTGAAGGATATGGCACCTCCGCTTCCCTGGTATTCCGATAGGTACCCTTCGGGACTGCCCCCCTGGCCGTCGGGAACCATTACCCCATAGGCAAGGTTCCCCGATCCGTCGAACACGAGGGTCATCCAGCCGGTTCGTGCCCAGGGCGAGTTGAAATCATCCACCGTTGCGGGACCCTGCGCATACACATACTCGTACCCCTGGATCGTGCCGCTAGTACCCACATAGGCGGCAAAGAGGTAGTTGAGGTAATGGTTTGCCACAAACATCTGGTAGGTCTGGACAGTGGTATCATCGGGCCATAACTCCGATCCCCTGATGGAAAACCGGAGCATCCGGCTCAAGTCTGCCGCAATGGTGATGACGGGAGACCCGCCTTCCTGTATCGTCTGGTTCAAGGGTGTTTCCACGTGGAAATACGTTTCCTTTGACAGGCACAGGAGGGCTTCCTCGGGACTTGGGCCCTGTGTTGGCGGTGTGTACTGATAGAAGGTGTAATTGGGAGAAGTTGTCACAACCGTATCATCGCTTCGGTTCTCCAAGGTTCCCTGCGTATCCATTAGCTTTCCTGTCTGGGCATTGAAGTAGTACTGAGCCTTGGTTTGCAGAGAGATACCGGTATAGTCGGTAGTACCGTCCGAATAGTTCTTGTTCTCGATTTTACCTTTGATCCTTGCAAAGGGATCGAAAAACAGCTTTACCTTCTCGATGGTGCCTAGGGGAACAGGGAGATCTATAGCTTTCGCGACACTACCATCTCCTGTAAGAGATATTTCGATTGGGTTCTGTGTAGCCGGGTCGAGACTTTTCACCTCATCGCCACCTTTCATGATGAAGGTAACCCCTTTCAGGGTAAGGGTGAGAAAATCGGCTAAGCCAGCCTGTTCGAGAATTTGGATGCTTCCGGAGGGATTGGTTGGCAGTGTGTCGAAGAGGATCGGCCCGCCTCCTCCCCGGGAGGGAAGGACGCTCTGCAGGGAGCCGGTGCCTGGTTTAACAGATTGTAAGCGGATCGATCCCTTTACCGTCTCGTAATCATCGGAAGAGCCAAACCAGCAGGAAGAAAATAGAAACGCGCCTGTAAGGAGAATCAGTCCATACTTTTGCACTTTTTTCATGATCCACCTCTCAAAACTGGTTAGATTTTATATTTACTATTTTAGCATGGAACTCTGATTTTTCAATCAAAAAAGATTATCAAATGATCCAGTATCTTGACAAATTTGTGGGGAGAGCATAGGCTATGCTTGGTTTCTATCGGTTATCGATAGAAAACGAAAAATCATCGACACTGAAGGGAGGGTCTATGAACAGGAAACGGTTTTTTCTAGGGATCCTGGCGCTCTTGCTTTCCGGAAGCATCCTCTTCGCAGCAGGCGCAAAGGAGCAGCAGCCCATCAGGATGCGGACCTCCACAAACCTCGCTCCGGGCGGTACCGTGGGGCGGGCTTTAAAGAAGTTCGTGGAACTGGTGGAGCAGGAGGCGGGCGGCAGGATCAAGGCAACGGCAAACTTCGGCAGTGAGTTGGGAAGCCAGAGGGAGCAGGTGGAGATGACGAAAACAGGGGCTCTGGAAATGGTGGTGTCAGCGCCCGGAACGGGACCCGGCGCGAATGTACCGCAGCTTCAGATGTTTGAGTTCCCCTACCTCTTCAAGGACGATGCCCACTATGTGCGGGTCCTCGATGGGATGGAAGCAGAGGTGTCCCGACTTGTGGCGCCCCTCAACCTGGTGGCTGTGGGCGGCCAGAACATGGGATTCCGGCACATGCTGGTGAAACCCCGGCCGATCTATGTTCCCGACGATCTGAAGGGCCTCAAGATGCGGGGGCCGAATCCGGTGTACATCGCCATGTTCAACGCGTTAGGAGCCTCCGGGGTAACCACCGATTGGAACGAAATATACAACGCTCTGCAAACCGGCGTGATCGATGGGATGGAGGCATCCCCCGACATGATCTACTCGATGAAGTTCCATGAAGTGGCCAAGCACCTCAGTAAAACGAACCACATCGCTGCCGCTGTATACTACTTTTTCCGGAAAGACTGGTTGGAATCCCTGCCAGCGGATCTGAAAAAGATCGTACTGGACAGTGCCCGCAAGGCAGCCGCCTACCAGAACGAAATCGGCTTGGAAGCGCAGAAGTCTTCCCTCCAGAAAATGATCAACGAGGGAGTCAAAGTGAACGAGGTGAAGGACATCAACCTGTTCAAGGAAAAGGTGAAACCGATGCTGGACCAGTATCGGGCAAAGGGGAAAGAGTGGTCTGATTTCATCGACAAGATTCAAGCCATTCAGTAAACCCGTTATAGGGAGTACGGTATGGCGCTAGAGCGGATCTACCGGATTGTGGATCGGGTGAGGGCAGTGCTCCTCATCCTGATCATGGGGTTCATCATCGGGATCGGTGCCGTGCAGATCGTGTTGCGGTACTCTCCCCTGACAAAGCCTTTCGATTGGGTGGACGAGATCATGCGGTACCTCAACATCTGGGTTGTATTCCTAGCTGCCAGTATCGGGGTAAAGGAAAGCACCCATCTCAGCATGGACTACTTTCTGAAGAAGTTCTTTTCTCCCCGAACGGTAGCTTGGTTCAGACGGGCAACCCACCTCTGTATCATCCTCACCATGCTCTTGCTGATCTACCATGGGAGCCTTCGGGTGTGGGCCAATCGATTCACCTACATCCAGAGCATGCACCTGTCGATCTCCTTCTTCTACCTGGCGATTCCGGTAGGTTCCGCTCTCATTCTCTTCGATTACGTACTGCTCCTCCTCCACGGGGGGAACCATCCCTATAGGGGGTAACTCCATGCTGAGTGTGGCGCTGGTTTTTCTAGTCCTAATCCTCTTCATCTTCCTGGGCTTTCCCGTGTTCATCGCCACGATCCTCACTTCCCTGGTATTCATCGTGGCCATGGATATCCCCTTCACCGTGGTGATCATCCGCATTTTTGGCGGGATCGATTCCTTCGCTCTGATGGCGATTCCCTTTTTCATCACCGCGGGAAACATCATGATGGAAACGGGGATCACCGACCGGATCGTGGCCTTCGCCAACTCCCTCGTCGGGCAGTTCAAGGGAGGTCTGGGGCATGTGAACATCGTTTCTTCCATGCTTTTCGCCGGTATTCAAGGCTCGGGTGCGGCAGACGCTTCCGCGATCGGGTCCGTACTGATTCCCGCCATGGAAAAGCAGGGCTACGACAAAGATTACGCGGTGGCGGTAACGGCTTCATCCGCTACCATCGGCCCCATCATTCCCCCCAGCATCGCCATGCTGATGTACTCCTACTATACCGAACTTTCGGTCGGAAAGCTCTTCATTGGGGGGTTTATCCCCGGGGTACTGATCGGGTTGGGGTTGATGGCGGTGCATGCCATCTACTACCGGATTCGAGGCTATAACATTCCTGTCACCCGATTTTCCCTGAAACGGGTTTGGAAAGAGGGACTCGCTTCTCTGGGGGCCCTCATCATGCCCCTCATTATCCTTTTCGGTATCGTGTTTGGTATTGTAACTCCCACCGAATCGGGGATTGCCGCCACAGTGTATGGCCTCTTTTACGGGTTCTTCATTTCCAAGAAACTAACCTGGAAGAAAATTCCCCGGATTCTGATTGCCTCCGCTACCACAACTGCCGTAGTGATGATTACCCTCTCCATGGCGGGGGTGCTGTCCAACGTGCTGGTACGGATGAACTTTCAGCGCACGGTGGTGGAACTGGTGGTTCACACGATCCAGGACAAGTACCTCGCTTCCCTCCTCATCATGCTGATCCTCCTCATCATTGGCTGCTTCGTGGACCCCGCGGTGATGATCCCTATGTTCGCTTCCACCCTGATGGCCGCGGGTACGGCCATGGGGTTCGATCCGATCCATTTCGGGGTGTTCATGGTGATCGTGATGCAGATCGGTGCCATCACCCCGCCAGTGGGAACATTCCTCTTCATCTCCTGTTCCATCGCGAAAATTCCCCTGGAGGACAGCGTGAAGGCCATGATTCCCTTTACCCTGGTAATCATCGGAGTGACCATTCTGGTGCTCTTCATTCCTTCGATGTCCCTCGCTCTGAACCGTGTTTTTTTTCCCTAGCTATGATACAATCCGAAGGCACACATTCTATGTACGGAGGAACCATCTATGCTACAGGCAGCCATTCTAGGAACGGGTGGTATCGCTACTACCCACATACGAGCATATAAAACTTTTTCTCACCGGGTGCGGGTGGTCGCCCTCTGCGATCTGTATCCCGAAAAGGCCAAGGCCCTCGCGGAGCAGGAAGAGCTTGAAGCTGATATCTATACGGATTACCGGGAGGTGGTGAAAAGGACCGATATCGATCTCGTCTCCATCTGCCTACCCCCGTCGTTCCACGCGGAAACCGCTATCGCCTCTTTAGAGGGGGGCAAACACGTACTGGTTGAAAAGCCTATGGCAGCTTCCCTTGCGGAGTGCGATGCCATGATTCAAGCGGCCGAAAAGGCAGGGAAACTCCTCTCCGTAGTGGCTCAGAACCGGTACAAGATTCCCACCATGAAGGTAAAACGCCTCATCGAGAGCGGCAAGCTTGGCCGGGTACTGTACACCATGGTGAACTCCTTCTGGTGGAGGGGACAGAGCTACTACGACCTCTGGTGGCGTGGCACCTGGGAACGGGAAGGAGGAGGATGCACGTTGAACCATGCGGTACACCATATCGATCTTCTTCGCTGGTTTCTGGGAATGCCGGAAGAGGTAGTGGCGGTGATCACCAACGTAAACCACACGAACTCCGAGGTGGAGGACCTTTCCGCAGCGCTCCTCCGCTACCCCCGGGGGGAACTCGCCCAGCTGACAGCTTCCCTCGTGTGCCATGGGGAAGAACAGGAACTGGTGTTCCACACGGAACGGGCCCGCGTGTCGGTTCCCTTTCGGGTACGGGCGTCCAAACCCATGGAGAATGGCTTTGCCCTGGACGATCCCGACACGGAGCGAGAGGTCCAGCGGTGGTACGAGGAAATCACACCCATCCCCTACGAGGGGCACGAGGGGCAGATCAAGAACGTGCTGGATGCCATCGAGGGGAAGGATACCCTCCTGATCGACGGGAGGGAAGGACGGGCCACCCTGGAGCTCATCATGGGGATCTACAAATCCGCCGTCACCCAAAAGCCGGTCCGCTTCCCCTTGAAACCTGACGATCCGTTCTATAAAAAAGAGACGATGATCGCCCAGATGCCTCGATTCTTCAAGAAAACCAGGAACGTGGAAAACTTTGCAACCTCCACGATCACCCTGGGCCGAGACGTGGGCAGATGAAGGCAACAGAAGCAATCTACGGGAAGGAGGAAGAGTATGAGTACCGGAGTGGACAAATCCAGCGGAATGATGTATGCCCCCAAGGGTAAACCGAAACCTGTGTGCGACAAGGGTGAGTTTCCCATCGGCGTGATCGGCCTCGATCACGGCCACATCTATGGGATGTGCAATGGTCTTTTGGAAGCGGGAGCGGAAGTGAGTCTCGTGTACGATCCGGATCCAGCCAAGGTGGCCGCCTTTCAGAAGGCTTTCCCGGAGGCAAAGATTGCCCGTTCAATGGAGGAAGTGCTGGAGAACCCAAAGATCAAACTGATCGCCTCGGCCGCTATCCCCTGTAACCGGCCGGGTATCGGGATGCGTGCGATGGACCAGGGGAAAGACTTCTTCGCGGACAAACCCCCCTTTACAACTTTAGCACAGATCGATGAGGCTCGAAAAAAGGTCGCCCAAACAGGACGCAAGTATGCCGTGTACTACAGCGAACGTCTCCATGTGGAATCGGCGGTGTTCGCGGGCAAACTCATTGCCGAGGGAGCCATCGGAAGGGTTGTCCAGGTGTTGGGAACCGGGCCCCACCGGATCAGTCTTTCCCAGCGGCCACCGTGGTTCTTCGACAAAGACAAGTACGGAGGAATCCTGGTGGACATCGGCAGTCACCAGATCGAGCAGTTCCTATCCTTCACTGGTGCGAAGGATGCCCGGGTTCTTTCCAGCCGGGTGGCGAACTACAAGTTCAAACAGTACCCGGGTCTGGAAGACTTCGGCGATGCCACTCTACAGGCGGACAATGGAGCGACGGGGTACTTCCGGGTGGACTGGTTCACCCCCGATGGACTTAAATCCTGGGGAGACGGCAGGACCTTCATCCTCGGTACGGAGGGGTATATTGAACTACGTAAATACATCGACGTGGCCCGTTCTCCCGATGGGGATCAGGTGTTCCTCGTGGATCACAGGGGAGAACACCACTACTCAGTATCCGGCCAGGTGGGGTTTCCCTTCTTTGGGGAACTGATCCGGGATTGCCTTGACCGCACCGCAAAAGCCTTCGATCAGGAGATGTTTTTCAAGGCTACCGAACTCGCCATCATCGCGGAACTGCAAGCTCTGAAGATCGAGTAATATGGGGCGGGATACCCGGCACGAAGCGATCATCCACCTGATCTCCAAGATGCGGGAAGTTTCGGTCCAGTACCTGGTAGAACGGTTTGGAGTGAGCGAGGCTACCATACGAAAGGACCTCACCTTCCTGGAGGAAATGGGGTATCTGGTCCGTACCCATGGGGGTGCCATCCTGGCGGAAGATCGAAACCAGGAAGTTCCCCTGCCTCAGCGGGAGAGCCGCAACCTGGAGGAAAAACTAGCCATCGTCGCCCGAGCTAGGGAATTCATCCATGAGGGGGACACGATCTTTATCGATTCGGGTTCTACCTGCAGGCTCCTTGCCCGGGAGGTGCGGGACATGACTATTCGGGTCATCTGCCATTCCCTCGGAGTGTACGAAGAACTCAAAGCGGCTCCCAACCTTTCTCTCTTCGGCCTCGGGGGAAGCTACCGCAAGGATGCGGAGTCCTTCATCGGCCCCATAGCCGTGGACAACCTGAAATATTTCCAAATCCAGACCTGCTTCATCGGAGCCGCTTCCTTCAACGAAAAGGGGATCTTCGCCGCCCAGAACATCATCGAAGCCCAGTTGAAGTCAGAAGTGCTAGCGGCGAGCCAGCGGAGGATCATCCTGGCGGATCATACGAAGTACAACACCTTTGGCTTCTCTGTTTTTGCCCGTCCCGGCGATTTCGATATCCTGATCACCGATAGAGGATTCCAGGGGAGGGACACCTTGACGGCGCTTGGCATAGAGGTGGTGATGGCATGAGAACCGCGTTCGACCGGGTTTGCGAGGTGTTGAAACCCCATCACCCGATCTATGCGGACTTTACCCTCGTGGCACTGGACGACCGTAGCCGTGACGCTCTCCATTTCTACCTGCACCGGAACCTGGGGGGCCTCATGCCCCGAATCGTTCCTTTCGAACAGTACAAAGCCGACCGCTTAAGAAAGACTACAAGCCTCCTCCCCCTAGAAGAAGAGGAAGCTTTTATCCGATTCCACCTTTTCTGCCGATCCTTGGGACGAACGGTCATACCGGAAGAAACTGCCCAACTGTTCTCCATTCTCCGCCTCTTGAAACGATTCTCCGTGGGCAGAGAGGAACTTCGGCAACTGGACCGCCTTACCCCGGAACAGTGGGAGCGAATCGAGGGGATCTTCTCCCTAGGGGAAGAATACCGCTATCATCTAGCTAAAGAGGGCCGTTTCTTCCTCCCTTTCGAAGAGGATTCCTTCCGTTCCCTCTGTCCCGGGGAACGAGACCTGTTCGTAGGGCTACCCCTCCTTACCCCAGCCCACAAGTCCTTCCTTTCGAAGATTCCACAGGGAAGACTCTTCGTTCCCGAGGCGCTATTTGGACCTCATTTCCCACAAGAAAAGCCTGAATACGAGTCTGCCTACCATCTGGTGGAAACCTACAATCTGCCCAAGCGAACAGGAGCCGGCAAGGCTATAGGTTTTCCCGAAGCCCTGTATGGGGAACAAAAACCTGACGGGCCCCCCATGACCCACCAAAGCCCCAGGCTGTCCTTTTCCGAGATTCCTGACCGCTCGGCCCTTTCTGCCTTCATCGCCGAAGAGGCAAACGACTTTCTTCGCTCCCGCAAACCTCAGGAACAGATGGCGATCCTTCTCTTGGATGAGGAACTTGCCTTCTACCTATGGCGGTTCCTCTTCGCTCCGATGGGTAAGGAAGTCAACTTCTCTCCCTGGCTACCCTTCCATCATTTTAGCCCTGCACACCGGCTCTCGCTCGCTATATCCTCTGGCGAGGACCTTTCTCCGTTACGAGAGTCTCTCATGGAAGAGATGCGGACATCGTGGTCTCTGTTGGATCCAGCGGAACAGGCGGCTTACGAAGCTGCCATTTCCCTATGTGACGCGTTGTCCCGCTGGCGAAAGGAATTGGGACAAAATGGACACAGTGAAGAATGGCGGCCCCTGGAGCAGTACCTGATTCGAATGAAGAAGCTCCACCTCACCGGCTCCCGGGAAGCTCCTATTCAGGTACTGGGCCTGGGGGAAGCGGGGGGCATCTCCTTTTCCCGGGCCCTTATTCTGCCGATGGATCGGGACATTTTTCCTCCCAAACCCTTTCGGGGACCCTACCTGAACGCCATTCATGCACCCCGAATCTACCGAGCCCAGTTCGAGGCTCATGATCTACTGCTTCGACAGTTCCTTTCCCTCTGCGACGATGTTCGCATTGCGGCTCGGTTCGATAGGCAGAACGGGTTTGCTCCCTCTCCCTACTTCGCCTTTCTGGCAACCGAATTCGGTGGAGAAGTTCGGGAATGCGTCCGCCTACCCGAGGGATTCGCAAACCTCAAAGAGCCTCCCCGGATCCCTTCAAGCGAGGATATCCAGCAGTTCCTTCGCTCCTTCAGTTGGTCTTTCCATTCTCTACAGCTATTCTTCTCCTGCCCGTACCATTTCCTGCTGAAATACAAGGAAAAGCTCATCTCTCCCCGCGTTCTGGAAGAAGGAGAAGAAGCGATCCAGCTCCATATCGGGAACATTCTGCACGAATGGGCTTCTACCCTGAGCCAATATCCTCCTGCACTTGCGCACTGGCGGGAGCGGTTCGAGCAAACCTGGAAGGAAAAAGTGGGTGATGACAGTTCCCCGGGGGAGGAGTACTTTTTTCTCCATCGGATCTACAAACCCATCGTCCTGAGTTACCTGGAGGATATCGCACAGTATGAGAAAGATACGGGGACTCTCCTTCTTCTTGCCGATGAGGGAGTGCGGAGCGAGAAATGGATTATGGCTACCTTTGGGAAGGGTGCCTACCAACTCCGGGGTCGCCTGGATCGCATCCAGCCTCATGCAGGGAAAACGTTGATCCTCGATCTGAAATACAAGACATCCTCGAAAATAAAAGTGCCTCCCCGGGAATCCTGGGGAGGACTTGCATCCTACCTGGAAGAAAATAGCTCCCTCCACGAGGCTCACCAGTTGGTAGTGTACGCTTACTTACTGAAGGAAAAATACCAGCTATCACTTTCTGACCTGTACGCAGCCTTTTACGCCCTGAAGGAAACCGATCCGGAAACTCGGGTTGTGTACCTTCCCACCGAAGAATTGGAGCAACTCGATTCTCACATGGATCAGATCGCTGGAAAGCTCGAAGAACAAGCGGCTCGGAAGGAGTTCCCTCCCAACTACGATAGCGAGCAGTGCCAGTTCTGCCCCTACCGTCCTCTCTGCGGTCATCCTGACGGCTTGAGTGGAGGTACGGGTTGACAGGAGGAAAGGATATGCTAAAGAGTATCCTCTGCACTGCTTCTGCAGGAGCGGGAAAAACATACCGACTTACACAGGAAGTATTCCACCGTCTCCAGTATCCGAACCGTTTTGTGGTGGCGGTGACCTTCAGCCGGGCTGCTGCGGCCGAGATGGAACGACGCCTGTTGAGTGAAATCCTAAAAGGCGACCTATCCCCTCCTGACCCCCCTTCAAAGCTTTCCCTCATCATGCGAGCCTCTCGGGTACACTTTTCCACCTTGGATTCCCTATTCTACCTGTTCCTCAGCACCGAGTCGTACGTGCCCCAGATTGCCGATGAGCATGAAGTAACCTTGATCCTTCGTCGGGCGAATGAACGATTCTTTCACCAACCCAGCCTTCTGGAAAAGGAATCTCTTCTAGTGATGATAGCCAGGATCCTCCAGATTGAGCCCCAGGATCTGACCAAAAACCTAAAGCAGGAAGCGGATCTACTGTTGGCCCGGCCGTGGGATGATAAAGAACTAAACAATCTCCGCAAGCAGCAGGAGCTGATCAAGGCTCGTTTTTCCAAGTATCAAACAGAAGTCGCTGCACTAGCCCAGGCGTACCGGACAGCGGAGACCATGAAGAATCTGCATAAGCTAGTGATAACCCACCTCCTGAAGCCTCTGGAAGAACTGCCTTCCGGTGCCCTGTTCAACTATGCGGATCTGGATGAGGTGGGCACATCCAGAGGGGGGATTCCTCCTGACCAACGGGACTCTCCCCCCTACCTCCTGCTCAAGGATCTGTACCCCAAGATGCGTAGTCTAGTAGCCGAGTACATCATCAACACCCAGAAACTCAGGGCTGCCCTGCTATGGCAGTTCGCAGAGGCCTATACCCGGGCAATAGAAGAAGAAAAACGTTCCTCCCGCCGGATTTTTTTCGAGGACATAGCAAAGCAACTGGCTCACCTCGACGGGAGGGAAGAGGCAAGGGAACGACCGATCCTGATCGCCAGGCTCTACGAACTGGGATTTCATCGGGTTACCGATCTCTTCCTCGACGAGTTCCAGGATACCTCCCGGATACAGTTGGAACTCCTTCGGCCCCTCCTGGAAGATATTCTAAGCTCCGTTAACCAGGAGGCCAAGGGGACTCGGTCCATCTTTCTCGTAGGAGACTGGAAGCAGTCCATCTATCAGTGGCGGGATGCGGATCCAGAGGCTCTTCAGAGCTGGAGCGAAACCTACCGGCAAACAGGCCAACTCTCTGTGGATCTCCTTTCCTACAACTGGCGTTCCACTCCTCTCCTCATCAGTTTCTTCAATAACCTGGTGCGGAAGCTTTTCGCAGGAACCGAAAGGGAAAAGGAATTGCAAGCCCCCCCTCCCCTCGACAAACGGAAGAGATCTTACCAGGGCCCCTCGAAAGTCGAGGTGATACCGGTTCCCTGTGACCGCTCAGACGATGCCCTCTATCAGCAGACTTTAAAAGAAATCGCAAAACTCAGAGAAGAGGGGATACCCTATGGCGATATCACCATCCTCTGTCGAACCCACACCCATATTAAAAATGTGACGAAAATCCTGGTTCAAAACGGTATCTTTACAACAAGTATCAGAGGCCGAGAACTCCTTTCTACCCGAGAGGGAATGGCTCTCTACCTGGCCATTGCCCGGGTTTTCCAGAAGGACACGCCCCAAGAGCTCAAAGAGCGGGAAATGTCAATAAGCGGCACCGCTCTGTCCCTAGAAAGCGACTTCAAAAGTTACATGGAGAGAGCGCTGACCTTCCTGGGATTCGGTCAAACCCTCCTGCCCCTGGCAGAAAAAAGCGCGGTGGAGATGCGTCGCGTCCCAGTACCCCACCGGTTCGCGTCCCTGTCACGGATCCTTTCTTCCTTCGAACCATACATGCCCAGGGTAGTGATCGAAGCCATCTGGAGCTGGGGGGAAGGGTACTTCCAATACGAGGAAGCGAAGGATATCCATTCATTCCTGGTGGAATGGAGACAGTACTCTCCCCTCATCACCGTCCCTGAGCCCGAGCACTCCGAACGGGTACGGATCTCCACCATTCATGGGGTGAAAGGACTCGAGTTTTCCCATGTGATTCTTCTCTGGAAAGAAGAATCCGAACTGTACCCTGTTCTAAGCCATCCATCGGAAAAATTCCCCCTGTCCCTGTCGAAAAAGGAGAAGAGAGATTTTCTGGCAAAGGAACCGGTTACCGATGCTAGATCCTTCGCCCAGCCCTATGAAGAAGCAAGCCAGGCCAGGAAAAAGGAAACAGCCAACCTTCTCTACGTGGCCACCACGCGGGCAGTGCGGACTCTCACCATCCTTGTACGGGCTAGCCAGGATGGATCCGTAAGCGGGTTCAGCAGTTTGTTGATAGACGCATGTCAGTCTCCCCTGGATACAACAATCGAACCCCAGGCGCGGAAAACAATCTACGGATGGGCCTGCCAGTACAGCCCCCTGCCTCCTGTTTCACCCCTGGAAGGAAAACCCGCATTTGAGCTACCCCCCACAGGGGGCGAACCTTCCAGGGATGGGAAGCCCTGCAGGACCCTATCCTCACTCCGGATCGATCCTCTTCCCTTGCCCCCCTCGCCTCGGGAACTGGATCCCGCCTACCTTTCCGAGAGAATCGAGGCTGCCACCGCACGGGGCAGCCGGATACATCAAGTTCTTTCCGCTATGACTCCCGACGGCCGGTACCCAACTACCGAACTGATAGAAGAAGATCAGAAGACACTCCAGCAGTTCCTCTCCAACCCCGAAGTGCAAAAGATTCTCTTCCGGCCTGGTGCGGTATACACGGAGCAACACCTTTCAGATAGAAGCGAGTTCGGCATCGTGGATCGGCTGATCGTATCCTCGGATCGGATCACCCTCATCGACTACAAAACAGGGTACAGAACTGAGGCACTTTTGACCCAGTATCGGATGCAGATGGAACGGTACCGAAGGATGTTGACCACCCTGTTCCCCAATCGTTTGATAGATTCCTACCTTCTGTTCGTGGACGATCCAAAGAACCCCATAGAAAGTCTATAGATTTTTCAATATATTGAATTGCACTATGAGCAAGGAGACAGTATGGAGTATCGAAGACTAGGGAAATGGGGGGTGCAGGTCAGTACCCTTTCTTTTGGATCCTGGGTCACCTTTTCTACCCAGTTGGACGAGAACACTGCGTACCAATGCATGAAGGTAGCCTACGATGCGGGTGTCAACTTCTTCGACAATGCAGAAAGTTATGCCCATGGCCAATCCGAGGTGATGATGGGGAAAGTATTGAAACGGGCGGGATGGAGCAGGGACTCGTACCTGGTATCCAGTAAAGTGTTCTTTGGGAGCACCCCCGAGAAAAAACCGAACCAAACCGGTCTGTCCCGAAAACATGTGATCGAAGCCTGTAACCAGGCCTTGCAGCGTCTGCAGGTAGAGTACCTGGATTTCTACTTCTGCCACCGACCTGACCCCTATACTCCCATCGAAGAAACGGTCTTTGCTATGGATACCCTGGTACGACAGGGGAAGGTCCTCTACTGGGGCACCTCCGAATGGTCCAGCCAGGAAATCATGGAAGCTTATGGCCTTGCGCGTCAGTACCACATGAGTCCTCCCGCCATGGAACAGCCCCAGTACAACATGTTGGTACGGGAAAGGTTCGAAAAGGAGTATGCTCGCCTGTATACATCCATCGGGCTGGGCACCACCATCTGGTCTCCTCTAGCCTCCGGGGTGTTGACGGGCAAGTACAACGAGGGGATTCCCGCAGGAAGCAGGCTTAGCCTTCCGGGGTACGAGTGGCTTCGGGATCGGTTCTTCTCGGAACAGGGAAAGAAAAATATCGAAAAAGTGAAGCAATTGCTGCCCCTAGCTCAGGAACTGGGTACAACCCTCAATAAACTGGCCATCGCCTGGTGTCTCAAGAATCCCCATGTCAGTACGGTAATCCTGGGGGCTTCCCGCTTAGAACAACTCAAGGACAACCTGAAAGCATTGGATGTGGTTCCGCTTCTTAGCGAAGAAGTAATGGAAAAGATCGAAGGGATCCTACAGAACAAACCAGCCCTACCATAAGACCAAAACTGATCCTTCAGGAGGAGCTATGTTAAACTTCGAATGGGTAACACCGACAAAAATTATCTTCGGACAGGGATGCTTGAACCGCCTGGGGTCTGAAACTGCGCGCTGGGGGAAGAAAGCACTCCTTGTCTATGGGAAAAATAGTATTAGAGACACGGGGATTTATCCTATTGTAATGGAGCAGTTCGCTGCCGCCTCCATCCAGGTTACAGAACATGCCGGGGTAAAATCGAATCCTATCCTTTCCCATGCAGAAGAAGGAGTCCGGAAAGCCCGTGAGGCGGGGGTGGAGGTCATTGTAGCCGTAGGGGGCGGTAGTGTGATCGATGAAAGCAAGGGAATTGCCGTGGGAGCATGCCATCCAGAACCCTTATGGGATTTCTACCTTAGAAAACTGCCGGTACGTAAGGCCTTACCTCTTATAGCCGTGCAAACCTTTCCTGCCACCTCGTCCGAGCTGAATCAGGTTTCTGTCCTGACCAACGACCGTACAGGGGAAAAGTTCAGCGTCCGCTCCAATGAGATCTTCCCCAAGGTCACCTTTCTCGAACCCAGCTTCACCATCCACATCCCCATCCAGCAAACTGCCTATGCCGTCACCGACATGCTTTCACATCTCATGGAAGGGTACTTTACGCAAACACGGGATTTTCCCGTGCAAGATGGGCTAGTGGAAGGGATGAGCCGCGCGTTGATGGGGGCGATGGAAACCCTCTTGCAGGACCCCACGAATCTCGATGCCCGCTCAGACCTTATGTGGGCGGGAGCCTGGGCGTGGAACGGCCTTCTAAAAGCGGGAGTGGAGGGCGCCTCTATCCCCAACCACATGCTTGAACACCCTTTAAGTGGACTCTATGACATCCCCCATGGAGCCGGACTCTCGATCATTATTCCCGCATGGCTGCGGTATAAAAAATGGGAAGTAACTTCCCGCATAGTGAAGTTTGGAAAAGATATCTTGGGCTTACCCGATTTGCCTCCACACCGGAACGACATTTCGAACCGCGAAAGAATGACCTACGGATCTGCCGTAGACCGAGTGATTCAAGAAATTGTCGCATGGTATCGAAAAATCGGTACCCCCACCACCCTTCACGAAGCGGGAATTAGCCATATAGATTTTGGAAAGCTTACCGAACAAGCCCTTGCCTTGTGTCGACTCTGGGGTATCTCTGGATATACGGCCGAGGATATATCAGCCATTTACCATCTGGCAGAAAAGTAGAAACTAGCCATTATTAATCCCAGTGCCCGGCGGCAGTTCCACGAAGAAGAAACGATCCATTATCGGCATTATCGGGGGGCGTGAAATCGATTCTATCAAACCCACATATTGCCAAGGATAGTGAAAAAAGATACGTTTATTTTGAATTAAAACATACCACTGCACCGTATGTTTAGGGTATGAACATGATCGACACATTTCGAATCTACCAGGCTCTCAAAGAGCATCTTCCCCCAGAAGCAGCGGAATTCATTGCACAGACCTTTGGGCACCTCTATGGGGAGGTCTCCGAAAGTCTCAAGAAAAAGGATCTAGAAGAAGTACGCGATTCGATAGCCAAACTGGAAGAGGCGCAGAGCAATGTTGGAAAGCATTTGGAAGCGATTGATCAACGTCTTCTGCAACTTGCCGAAGCCCAAATCCGGACAGAACAACGGGTAGAGGAACTGGCTGTCGCGCAAGCCCGAACCGAGGAACGCATCGATTCCCTAACAGTTCAAGTACAGGAACTCGCTGCCGCTCAGGCCCGCACAGAAGCTCGCATCGATTCCTTAACAGTTCAAGTACAGGAACTTGCCGCAGCCCAAACTCGTACTGAAAAGCGCCTGGAGGAACTTGCTACCGCGCAGGCTTGTACTGAAAAACGCCTCGAAGAACTCGCTGCCGCTCAGGCCCGCACAGAAGCACGTGTAGAGGAACTCGCATTCGCCCAAGCGCGTACCGAAAAGCGGTTGGAGGAACTCGCGTTAGCCCAAGCCCGAACCGAGGAAAAGTTAGACGAAACCCGAAAGGAAGTAGGTGGGCTATCGATGGCCGTTGGCTATGGCCTGGAAGATCGAGTGATCCCCTACATACCACTCTTTGCAAAAGAAGCATTGCGAATGAAGGTACAGGTAGTAGATCGAAGATTCATCCTCTGCGATGAAGGACAGTACGAAGAAGTGAACATTTATGCAGAGGGAAGTTCCGAAGAAGGCCCCTGTTTCCTCATTGGAGAGTGCAAAGCGCAACCGGGAAAGAAAGATGCCGATCGGTTTGCAAGAAAAATAGCGCGACTTTCTACCAAACTCAACGGAAAAATCTACCCCCTCTTTGTGGGATACCTATTCTCTCCCGAAGTAGAAGAGTACTTCCGGAATACCTATCCGGAGATTCGCATGATGAAAAGCTTTCAGTTTCCTCTCCTGTACGGAGAACGGATGGGATATGTCTAAGCTTCAGGCCATTATATTTCTACTGCCCTTTTGTTCCTGTGTATGAACGCCATCTTTCCAGTACGTGCTCCGTTGGTTGAGCAGGGACTTTCCATATAAAAGTGATCCCTTCTAATTCTGGTTGATCGAAACTCTCTTCCAGCGGTAGTATCTGTACCTCCTCTTCCACTCCATCGATTCGTACCCTACCCGTATCCTCTCTGATCGTCACGAAGCCTTTGATCCTGAAGGTAAAGGGGGACATTTCTTGTAAAAATTGCTCTAACTCTTTTCGCCCTACAGGACCTTTCGGATAGAGGGTCAGGGTTTCTGGTCTCCCTCCATCACCCCAGCCATCCCAGCGTGGATCGCTTGACGGGATCAACACTTTCCTATCTGTTTCAAACTTGAAAATTCGCTCGAGGAGAATGGGTTTCCCTGCCCTGATAGTGATCTCCCCGTTCGGTTTTAACTCCTTTAGTACTCGAATGATCCGCTCTACGGTTTCCGCCTCCACCAGATCAGCTTTTGTAAGGATGAAACGATCTGAATAGAAGACCTGCTCATCCAGAGCTTTCACCACAGAGCGTAACTTCAAGAACCGTACCGCATCGATTACACAGACCATTCCCTTAAACTTTACAAGGCCGTTGGTACGTTTCTCTGCCTCCTCTACAAGTTCCCTCAAGGTGTAAGGTTTGGCAAGACCAGAGGTTTCCACAAAGATGGCAGCCACATCAAGGGCAAGCAAACTCTTCAAGGTGTTCAGGAAACTTCCAGATAGGCAAGCACAGAAGATTTGGCCTCCCACCAATTCTAAGATATTCTCCACACCTGAACTCTGGAGGAGAGCTGTGTCTACCCCCAAATTCCCCCATTCATTCACGATCACTCCAACCTTTTGGGAGGGCTTCTGGGACAATAGATCGTGTAACACAGTGGTCTTTCCAGAACCCAGGAAACCCGTAAAGATATATAGATCTGTCCCTTTGTCCATCTATTCAGTCCTTCATTTTCTCTCGGATCTTGTTTACCAGTTCCTCCACTGCGGGAATGAGGGAGGAGTAGGCTAATTTGCCATTGATGTAGAGGCTGGGAAGTTGTTTCACCCCCATCGCCCTACAGCGGGCAACATTTTCCCTCACCGTATACTTGTACTCCACCAAATCCACCTTTCCCTCAAACCGTTTTACCGCTTCTTTAGCAGCTTCCAACATGTACCCACAAGCGGCACAGGTAGCACTATCCAATGTAAAGACTTCCACGAGCGGTTTCGGCAGGCGGGCGTAGTCGGGAAGTCTCCCTTCGAACTTCAGATCCGGCGTCTTGTAGTGCGCTACCATTTGCCGTGCCTTCTCAGGATACCTCACCGCCTGGGCAATAGCCACGCAATTCTCGATGGGAGTATCATAGGGCATATCGCACCCTGGGGAAACGATCCAGTTTCCAGGGGTAAGGATATCCATCAAGTCGAGCACCGCTTTCATGTTGTCCTCTTGAGTCCCCAGCAGCATGACAGTGGTGAGGGGCAAGTTCCCCCCAATCACAATACCATACCGATCGGTGATTTCCTTTGCATGGGGAAGGTGCACATTCTCGTCCACCGAGATGCAATCCGGTCGAGTATGGCACATAGGTTCGATGTTAGCAGTGGCATTCCCACAAACGAAGAAAGAGCTAAAGGCGCCCAGGCTCCTGATGTGGGAAAACAGAGCCGAAAAGGGAATGTGCATGAACTCTCCAAAATGTTGGGGAGAAATCTGACTGATCATGGGATCCACTATGGCAATCACATCCATACCTGCCTCAACGTAGTAGCCACTGATGGTTTTGGCCACTTCATTGGTATATGCCAGCAATCCCTGTACATAGGATGGATTGTCCAACATATCCATGAAGATTTCCGTGCCTCGAAGATGGGCTGCCAGCGTGAAAGGACCTGTTACCAGGCCATAGAGGGCTGTGGTATCTCCCACCTTTCTCTTCATTCGCTCCATAGCCTGGAGAGCGATGGGGATTCTCCCCTCCTCTTTCCCTGGAACTCGAGAGGGAATCTCCATAGTGCCGGCCAGGGGATGGGAAGCTACTGACGGGGGTGCATCTTCAGCCCAGCGCAGCTGGCATCCGAGAATCTCAGCCTCGATCTGTAGATCGAATAAAATCGGCTGCCCATCTGGCTGGTAAAGGGAGTTGACCTTTAGAAGTGCCTCCACCAATAGATCGACGTTTTGTAACACTTGATGAGCCTTCACACCGATCAATTTACCAGCGTGCACCCCTGCGAAGGGCACCCAGGGAGGACGTCGGGCGGTTTTATGGGTTAATACGGCAATTATTAATTCTTTTCCTGTCATACAGATACCTCTTTCATCTCATTTGGTAGAAGGTCGCCTACTCTATCCTGTCTTTTATTGTATATAAGGAAAGAGGTGGGGTTATTGTATTATTCTGAGGAAAAATGGTGAAAAATCGCTGCCTAAAAGAATGGGCACAGAATCGACAAGTACTTGTGAAAGGGACTTGGCATGATTTTGTTATCCAGAGAAGACACTACTATAATCAGGCACATCTTTGTAAAGGTTACGCTTGCCACTTCGAACATGATAGCGAATGATCCTTTCCGCTTCATCGGGATCTTCAGTCTTCAATAAATCCACCAGCTCCTCATGGCTCTGTCTTTCCGTTCGAGATTCGGGTTCAATGAACTTATTCATGGCGTAGAACATGTTCAAGCGAATCGTTTTTTCGAACTCCCTAACCAGTGCCATACATCCGGAAAGCTCTACCAGATATCTGTGAAATCGTATCTCATCCTCCCAGTGCTTGGGTGATAAGGAAGCTTCCTTGTCGCACTCTCTGGCCAACTCTTTCAGGGTCTCTTCGTTCTCCCGTACGGGCTTTCCACAGTACAATCTAGCCGCCTGACATTCGATGGCCTCCCGCACAAAGAGCTGCCCAAGAATATCCTCCTTTCGGATTGGCCGGACCCTCGTTCCCTTCCGAGGGATACTTTCCAGATACCCCTCGTGTTCCAGTTGAACCATCGCTTCCAAAACAGGAGCGACGCTGACTTGCAGTTCCTTCGCCACATCCCTGCGATTCAAGATCTCTCCTGGTACAATTTTATTGGTTAACAAGCGATTAAGAAGTTCCATATATACTTTTTGGGATAGAGGTTTGTGCATAATAGCATCTCTTTTTTTTTTCATATTAATCCTAACCTTATCATTTAGCGCAAACTTAGAAAATATATCCAGATTTTTTAAATATTAATAAGTATATATTCAAAAAGGTATAAATTGGCTTATCTATTACGCATCTTTTACCCTCACACTATTATACCCCGCTGGAGTTCAGGTATTTTAACACCATACTGATCATGGGCTTTCAAAAGCATACAATATAACTCCTCCTTCTCTTTCAAGGTCAATGGCTCAACAGGGGTGGACACCTTCCCTATACCGTATCCATACAAAAATCCTAGATATTTCATAGCGCTCATCCATGAGGACCCAACAAAAAGTACTTTTCTAAGTTCCCAGATTTGTTTTTGATAGCGATACACTTCTTGTATATCCTCACGCAATGCAGCATCATACATCGAAACGAATAATTCCGGGAAAAAATTTGCAAGACCAGGGACACAACCATCTGCTCCAAATATCATTGCAGGCGCACAGAGTTCTTCGGCTCCGTTAAAAAGACTAATCTTTGAACCCTCCAAAAGAAAGAGATTTCTTTGGAACTGCTCCCAGTCGGAGGAACTATCCTTATACATCACAAGATTATCGAATTCAGCGATCTTCTTTATGGTCTCTGGTAGAATATTCGCATGAGTCATTTGGGGAATATTGTAGGCTACTACCTTCAAAGTTGTTTTTGAGCATATCATCTCAAAATGGCGGATAATTTCATCTTGGGAAGACACATTCAAATAAAAAGGAGGAACAACCACTATATGTTCTGCTCCCACATCCTCTGCCATGCGAATTCGTTCCAACACCCTGCTTGTGCAGGAATCAATCACCCCGCAGAAGACAGGGATTCTCCCACCTACGATCCGCAGAGTCTCTTTTATGGTCTCCAACCAAACCTCAGTGGTCACCTCCATGGCTTCCCCAGAACTACCCATGGTGAACACCCCATGGACACCAGCTTGTATGCAGTGCTCGATGAGGTTTCCCAGGGCTTCCATATCCAACGTCTCTTCCTCCGTTAAGGGAGTAATTAACGGCGGAACTATTCCTCGATATGGTTTATAAACCGTAGCCCTTTTTGCATTCATTTATTCTCCTCCAAAATGAAAAGTACCTGTCAACTTATCAGCCCTTCCTTAAAAGTGATATCATTCTGTGCAAGACCTAATATTGTAAGTAGGAACCACTCGTCTTGCATTTCTATTCTTAACCCTACAGGGTTTTTCCCCAAACATTCACTCACTTCCTCAAATCCATCTCATACAGCGCTTTTAAAAGCAACTTTCTACAACCCAATTAACCTTTAACCGCCCCTGAAGTCAGACCATCAACAATGTATTTCTGTATTAGGGCAAACAAAATAACAACCGGTAAAGTTACTATAACACCACCGGCAAGTAACCCAGGCCAATTGATTGCCCCCATTGCTTGTATCAGATCGTTAATTAGAACCTGAACAGTTTTAGAACGTAAAGAACTAGTTAATATCAATGCATACTGATAGTCATTCCATGCATAGATAAAAGACAGGATAGATGTAGCTACAATTCCAGGAGTTGTAATAGGGAGAACGATACGAAATAGAGTACCTAACTTAGTACAACCGTCAATATACGCTGCCTCTTCCAACTCCTTAGGAATTGTTTTAAAAAAACCGCTCATCATTATCGTAGAAATAGGAATTGTAATAGTTCCATAGACTATTATTAATATCAATCTTGTATCTATCAACCTAAGAAAAGATGCAATTCGATACCAAGGTATCATTATTATAGGACCCTGTAAAATCTGTGCCAAGAAAAGAATTATCAAAAATACACTTATTCCAGGAAATCTATATCTACCGACGGCATATCCCGCACTAACTGCAAAGCACATAGTAGTAATTGATGATAATATAGAAACAACCAAAGAATTCTCTAACGGAATAAGGATATTACCGCCAATATCTTTATTTATTATCCATCTGTACCCAGATATCGATACTTTTTCTATCATCCAAGTAGGATTACCTCTAAATAAAGTTGTTTGATCTTTCAGGGAAGATACCAATAGCCATGCAAACGGTACTAAGGTGAATATCATTATTGCAACTAATGTCCCATAAGTAAGAAACTTTAAAAGTACTTTCTTAATATTATGATCTATATGAATACCTCTCATTGTAATTAATCCTTGCTCATAAGATATTTCCAATAAAAAAATGCTAATAACATTACAATCGTAGTTGATATTGCTGCTATCGCTGCTCCTAACCCTAGCCTAAACGATCCGAAGGAATTAATATACATATATATAGGCAAAGTCATTGTTGCAAATCCTGGTCCACCGCTGGTAAGGACATAGATCATCTCAAACTTGGTCCAACCTGTAATCAAGGTAACAACCCCGCTGACTAATAAGATAGGTCGAAGCATAGGCAAAGTTATGTAAAAAAAATTTTGTATGCCACTAGCTCCATCGATTTTTGCAGATTCATACAACTCAACGGAAATTCCCTTTAGTCCGGCTAGAATCATTACAGTAGGATAAGCAAATCCTTTCCATGTCGAAGCTAAAATTATAGTGAGATATACTAACTTTTGATCTCCAAACCAATTTATGTTTTTTGTTATAATACCAATAACTCTTAAGTAATAGTTAACAAGGCCATAATTACTGTCTAAAATCCATTTTAGCATTAAACCAACGATTACAACGGGCATCACCCATGGTACCATAATGAGCCCCCGCCAAAGGCCACGGAAAATAATTCGCTGATTTAATACAAGAGCCGCAGGAACTGCTACTAAAAATTGTGTGAAAATTGGAGCGAATACGAACAAGATACTATTTCTTAATATTGACCAGAAATGAACATCTTCAAATAAGAGAGTAATGTAATTTTGTATACCAATAAAATCTGAACTCCTTCTAACTAGATGCGTATTCGTTAAACTGAGGCGTACTGTTTCAAAAATAGGATATACTTGGGAAAAACCCATGAACAACAATGTCGGTAATATCAATAGATAAGCAAATTTATTTCTCTTTATTGTGTTTATTATTTTCATATTTACTAAGCTCACGAATTACCTTTTATTGCAAAAATACTATCTGTTTAAAAAAGAGGGTAGAAATAAGTTCCACCCTCTTTTATAGTTATAGTAAATTATTTTTTCTTCACTAAATCTTGTTTAATCTTTTTGAGATCAGTCATCCACTGTTCATAGAATTGTTCTGCAGTTGTTTTGCCTGTAAGGTAATCAAACATACGTTGCTGATAACTCCTTTCGATATCAACCTGTCCTAGTACAACGGGTTGCGGTACTGCATTTTTCATTATGTCTTGCCACCTGGCTAAAATATCCATCTGAGCGTCTAAATGTTCAGCAAAATATCTCTTAACTGATTCTTTCACCAGGTTTTTATCATAAAAGATATTAGCAGGGGTATGAATTGATCCTGTGAACTCTGGACCGACAGAGCTTAAATGCACCTCCCGAATCATATCCCACGCTACATCCTTGTGTTTGCTCCCAGTGGTAATGCCATACGCATAACTGGCTACATAAGCGGGAGATTTATTCATAGAAGGACCTCTTGGATAAGCGATAGGTCTAATATACTCAAGACAAGCTTTGGAAAAGCCAGACATGTAACTTGAATAGTATGTACCCGTAGTCAACATACCCATTCGGTTTTCTATAACATATTTATGCACGTCAGCCCACTCCGCAGATGCCCAATTGGGAATTATAGTCGGAAGTAATTTTTTATAAAAAGCCAAGAGTTCCATGATTCTATTCTTGTTGTTTGGATCATCCATTCTATCCATCGTGATTCCATTACTCAAAGCGCTGATATAGAAATCGCGATACATAAAACGGGGAGTTGTGCCACAAAAACCGTACCCGAATACCCCATCTTTAGTCATCGCTTTGGATACGTTAAGCAAATCATCCCATGTCTTTATATCCTCAAGTTTATAACCGGTGTTTTTTAAAAGATTCAGATTGACCATTAATCCAAACCCAATTGCAGTTATTGGAACCCCATAAATCTTGCCGTTCACTTCAGAGTACTTGAGTACCTCCGGTATAAAATGCGCTTTTTTTATATCCTTATCCTTTTCGAAATACTCATCTAGAGGTTCAATAATCCGCATCGCCGCTAAATCTCCTACATCCAGCAGTCCTACAAGATCAGGCCAATCTCCCGCGCTTGTCATTACAATGATCTTTTGTAATGCTTCTCCTCCCGGTAGCACAATGAAGTCCACTGTGATGTTAGGATTTTTTGCTTCATAGTGTTTCTTAAAATTAGACATGAATACTTTTTCACCTTCCGATGCTCCCGCATGGGTAAAACGCATAGTTACCTTCTCACCAGGTTTAACCGAAGCGAATTTAGACCCCATTTCTGCCTTGGATGACTGTTCCTTCGTACCCCCAGCATTTAATAGACCTGAAGCACACACAGCAATGGCCAAACAGATTAAGGTTCGTTTTAAAAGGTTGCTCATACGTACCTCCCTAATAAATATTTTTATTATTATCACATGACATGTCTATTATGTCAAGTGATATTCTTTGTGATATTTTTCAAAACACTCCTTAACGGTAGTCATCATGTTACCTTACCCTTCCCTTTCTCCGATAGAGTAGATTCAATCGCATTCGCTGTATGAAACGCCTTATTTCAGACATGACAACACGATAGGCCACCGGAACATCTAACTTAAGAGCATTGCAAGGTGACAGAATAAAACAACTCTGCGGCCTTAGAATCTCTATGATACTGCGGGCTTCTAATCGAACCCCATAGGCCCTTCCCTTGGGGAGCAGATACTGCGTATTGATTCCATCATGTAAACATATCTTTTCCCTAACATCCACCTCGAGTCCTTTCAGTTCTGTGCTAAAAACCGCAACTTACAGTAGGATCTAGAAAAATCAAACTTATTGTCATCGGATCTTTAATAAATAGCAGCATAGTACCCCGGGAACAAATCATGAAATTGATACGAAAGATCGATTCTCACTGCAGCTCCAGACAATAGGCGCTCGAAATGTCCAGGATGGAAATCTGTAATACGATACATAAAAAATCCGGTCAAATCCGATTTGGAGATCAGATCGAATAAAAGACTTTCCAACCTTCGCTGGAATAAGGGATGTCGCTTTCAGCAAACCACACTAGCCGTGGCGGTAAAATCTTCCCAAGGTTTAAGCTGTCGTAAGATATAATAAAATCGAACCAATCAGAATCCAGTCAGGGATGACAGACTGCTACATCTTTGAAGCGGGACCCAACCAACGGAAGGTCGACATAGGTCTCTTCTGGGCCGCATGCGGCTTCTATGGTTTTATACCACAAATTCCAGAAGCGTTCATAAAACTCCCTGGCAGTTCCTTCGGATAGGGTATCGGAACTCGGTAGACCAGACCGATAAGGCCCCGAAGCCCATTATTTCCGACCGGTACAATAGATTCTGGCAGTCTATGATCCCCAAATCTCTTTTAAGTCAATTTAAATACTCATCGGTTTCCTTGGATATCTATGGGTATCCGGCCGGGAATCGAAAGGGAAGTGGTGCATAGTATTCGTTCCTCTGAAGTCATTCCATTGCTCCTGCAGGAGAACTCATTGTACTAGTTACATAACTATTAAATATACGTTTCGCGTCTTGTATAGATTCTGCCCGGAAGTGTAAGGATACTCCTGTTGAGAATCTACGGCAAATGGTGCCTCTTTCTACCTCTTTCAGGGAGGGGTGAATGCGTAAAAGTGGTATACGCCTCCCTGCAGCTTGCTTATATAACTCATCGATATCGTTCATCTCGGACTGTCCTAAATCGATGCAGCGCAGTGACGGCAACTCAAGCATCCGGGGCACAGCATGCCCGATCATACCACAGGAATGAATACCTCTACCCTCCAAAGAGGCAAGAACCTTCTCATCCATTGGGTCGACCAACTCAGCATATAAATCGGATGAAGTCATTACGGCAGAGTCGCATCGGATCAGGATGTTTCCACGGATAAGAAATCCATGTTGATGGGTATACCCTAAAGATCCGTCCTGTATGTAGGAGGTGAAAAGGTTGGCGCAAGCGATCTGGAGGTCCGCTGCACGATTCAAGGCCCTGAATGATGCATCAGGATCGAACAGCATGGACAGAAGGAGGGATTCGCAGGCGAGCTGCTCCACCGTATCCAGGGGCCCTTGCAAATCCGGGAAAGTAATTTTGACCACAGGAAGAATCTCCGGATAGGACTTAAGGGACTGTTAATACGCATTGTAGGTTTCAATAATTTAGGAATCAACCCATCTTTACTCAGGTCTGGTTGGACTTCTGCGATTTTTTCAAGGATATATTCGGTGTTCTCCAATCGGCGTACCCATGGAGGATCGTCCCCGGCTTGATCGATGTCTCCCCCCAATAGCGAGGCAACTACCCCGTTACTCCAAATTAAGTCGCATAGTAAGGGGCAGATCGTCCCCTATCTCGGCGTTATAAAGGGGGCTGGTATCCAACGCTTATCAGATAATATCGACAGGAGCCAAATCATATTGCGGGAGGGAGTCTACTACAATGATCAATGATGGAAACAGCAGGTTTTCTATTCATCCAATAGATGTAAAGAGCTGCTCACCCCAATTGCAAGTTCTATCAACTCATCGGCAATCCGTTCCTGATACTCGTCCCACTGGTACTGAAGTTTCCGGCAGCGTGGAGTAGCATAGGTACCTTCCCTCCACAGAAGACGCTTGAAGAACAGGATCGAAATGTCTAGATGTTGGTTGGAGAAGGCTAGAACCGGAAGGATTTTCCGGAATAGATCCGTGGCCCCTTCCCGGTTCCCTATAGCATACCGGCGAAAGATCTCGCAATAGATTTCATGCATTCCGGTGGGCATGAAAGCATGCACTCCCCGATCCAGGGCTTCGATCATCTGCGTCACTGCCCATCCCCCGGAAACATGGAGCCTCCCCCCTGTTGCCTTTAGAACTGCCGTGTACTTGGGGCCTGCCAGCATGGTTTCGATCTTCAACGCCTTGAACTCTTCCACCTCTTCGAACAGGCGGCGTATCAGCTCGATGGGTAACCCTGGCCCGGAAGGATCCCAGTCCTGAAGCATCAGGAAGGGAGGTTTCAGGGATGCCAGTTCCCGTACCTCCTGTTCGTACTGGTCATCGGTGGTGTAGGGAATCCAGGCCAGAATCCCGTCACACCCTAGTTCCAGTAACGCCTCCGCTGCCGCTATTCGTTCCTTTCCATCCTGGGCAGTGGAACCTCCAATCACCCAGGGGCTGTGATGTAGATCGAGCACGGCGTCGCGTCCTTCAGGAGTCTCCTCGATACCTTCAACCGGTTGTATCGCGCTCCCCCCATTCTCGTCGTTGACTTGTCTTGCGCCTTCTTTCGGCGGCAAATACCCGTCTTCCCCTGAGATCAGCCTCTCCCTAGGGGTCCTCCCCTCCCCATAAAGCCGTACCGTTTCCAGCACGGTCCGTACCATCGCCACCCTTTCATCCTGACTGAGCTGCCCCACTTCTCCCGCGAGGGCTGGTACCAGGAATCCGGCCACTCCTGCCTCACAAGCACGGATCACGTTTCTCTCTATGGATCCTAAATCAACTCTATTCTCCTGGGTAAAAGGTGTATTGAGGACTGTCACGATACCCCGCAATCCATCGGGGAGAGCACGGGCCTGGGGCTTGGTAAGGGGTGTCAATCCGAGACCCTCCATAAAAATTCAAACCGGTTTCGTCAACCGATGCCATAGGTTCACTAAAGACCGCTTCCGGTCTACCCCATCGACCGGAGGGGCCACCAGGATTACTCTGGCTTTGTGCCGCAGGGAGACCCCGGCAATCCTTTCCAGAAACGTTTCCATCGATTCATCAGGTTCAGGGTCGAGATGGCCGAAGTACACAGTATCCGTAGATCCGCAGAGGCGGAACAGTTCTTCCAGGTCGTACAGTTCGGGATTCCCTAAATTGAGGGTGGAAATCAGGGGTTCCTGGCATACGGTGGAGAGGAAACCCTCGTGGCGGCCGCAAAAATGGAGAAACCCCCGGCCGAAGGGTCTCAGGGCTTCCCGGATATAGGGAAGGCAGAACTCTTCGATCATCGCGTCCGATATGAGTGAACAGGAATCCTCGGAAATGCGAGCCCCCGTATGGGGAAACCACACTCCGCTGATCATGCCGTGGGCGTGAAACATGGACGTTTCCGACTCAGCCAACAGAGCCTTGAATAGCCGTGTCCCTGACAGGTAAAGTTTGAGACTCTGGGACTGGGCCCGGTGAACCTTCTCGGGTGTATCGATCAGCGCGGTGAAAATTTCCGTTCCCACGATAATATGGGAAAGATCGAAGATCCCCTGATTGTCCGGTACATAGGGAAGAATCTCCTGAGGGATGGATCCTGTCGCCTTCCTGTGTAAAAACAATCGATAGGCTTTGACCGCATGACCGATCTCCCCCTTCTCCTCACGAATCCCGGAAGTCACATCCCTCAGCGAAATGTACTGGTCCAGAGTCAAGTGATCCCGAAGCCAGGGATGTACTTCCTTCTGTACCGCTACCCGTAAGCCCAAGGAACTGGGAAAGAGGGTCGTTCCCAGATCGGTGCGAAAGGCGGGAATCCCGTCGTCGATCCCCGCAAGAGCAGGCTCGGCAGCCTTCACTGCCTCTTCCACGAGCTTCCCTGGATCCCGGTGCTGTTCCTCCAGGTTGTAAAGAATGTAGTTCTTCTCCTTTGCCAAATGGGGCTTGGCGAAAAGAAGGGGAAAGGGGCCTTCGCCCTTCCAGAAGGATTCGAAAAATGCGAATTTTTTCTGAGGATCATGGATCATTCCACAGCCTCACTTGATCTTCTAACAATCAGGCGAGGAGCAATACGGATATTCCAGGGTGGTGCGCTTGGGTTCGTCAATCTTCGCTGGATTAAAAAAAGGATCTGTCTTGCCTCTTCTTCATAGGAAAATGCCACCGTTGTAGTGGGAACGATCATATCTTTCACTGAAACACTATCATCACATCCGGCAACCCTCACATCTTCCGGAACCCGTATCCCTTCCGATAGAAATGCGCTGACACCTCCTAGCGCCATTACCAGATTATAGAAAAACACCGCTTTGGGACAACTCCTTGTACGTATCAAATCCATTACGGCTGCATATCCCCCCGCAAAAGTGGGTGGTGCACGACGTATGTAGCGGAAGTCAGGAACCACTCCCAGACTCAGTAAGGCATCTCTATATCCCTGGAACCGACCCGTGCTATGAATCTCCTCGCTGGAACCAGATACATACCCGATAGGGGGTCCCCCTTTTTCAATCAAGTGGGAAACCGCTAGTTGTGCGCCTGCGCGGACATCGATCCATACATCGTCGATGTGGGAGAGATGGGTGTGATCTCCGATGATAGGGAGGGGAATCTGCTTCACATACTCGATGGATTCTGGATCTCTAACCGACCCACCCTGAAGAATGATGGCCTGAATACCCTTCCGAAGATAAAAGTCGATCAAGGTTTTTAGAGTCTCAATCTTCCCGCCGGTTGTGTTGATCACGATAGAAAAACCTCTTTCGTGTCCTTCCCGTTGGATCGCTTCTGCCAACAAGGCAAAGTTCGGATTGACAATATCCGATAGGATGAGTCCAATATGATACCCTGTTTTGGAGATTGAAGGAGGATTGGCTAAAAAGGTTCCTTTACCTTTTACTCGTTTTACCAAACCTTCCTGTACCAGAATATCCAGCGCTTTATTGGCCGTTTTGAAGTTTAATCCAAAGGCTTCCGCAATTTCTCGAGAACTAGGCAGCCTGTCCTGAATTTCCCCGTAATAGATTTGGTTGCGTAGGATGCTCGCTACCTGTAGGTATGCGTGTTGATCACTGGCTAACACACGCTTCATCCTTCTATCATACGCAAGGATTCAGATTGACGCAATAGAATTTGGATGATATGTTTATAGTGATATGGTTATCCATGGTGTACCATATATTGAATACCGATAGGGGGGATGAAGATGTTACTGGACAGTTCCTCTATGTTTGGATACCTATGGAAATTGAAGAACTCCTCTAGCAGATCCATTACGCCTGAAAACCCTACCGGGGAAAAAGGGAAAGGTGGTGCAGCCACAGAAGGAACGGCAGCGGAGAAAGCGATAGAATTGGGAGTGGGTTGGAAAATCAATCCTTTCATTTACATTCAGCCCCACGAAACAGCTGTCCTTGCAAATATCGATGGACCGGGAATCGTTCAGCACATTTGGTTAACCATTACAGGAATCTGGCGATTCAGCATTCTTCGCATCTATTGGGATCATCAGAGCAATCCATCAGTGGAATGCCCCGTGGGGGACTTTTTTGCCTGCGGATAGGGCAAATACGCCCAAGTATCCAGTCTAGCGATCTGCGTAAACCCTGGAAGTGGACTAAACTCCTATTGGGAAATGCCATTCCAAAAGCATTGCCGTATCACGCTTACCAATTTGGATGATACACCGGTAAAACTTTACTACCAAATCTCCTACGCTCTTGAACAACTTCCCGATCACATCGCCTATTTTCACGCGCAATTCCGTAGGGTCAACCCGGTACCCTATAAAACTCCCTATACCATTTTAGACGGTGTCAAAGGGAAAGGGCAGTATGTGGGAACCTACCTCGCGTGGGCTGTACATGATAATGGGTGGTGGGGCGAGGGAGAAGTAAAGTTCTATATCGATGGGGATACAGAGTTCCCAACCATCTGCGGCACGGGTACAGAGGATTATTTCGGGGGGGCATACAACTTTGAAAATAAAGAAACCCATCAGTATCAGGCCTTCACTACTCCCTATTCTGGATTGCCCCAAATCATTGCACCGGATTCCTTATACAACAGCCAGCAAAGATTCTCCATGTATCGATGGCATTTAACCGATCCGATTCGGTTCGAAAAGGATCTTCGGGTCGAAGTGCAGGACCTTGGATGGAGGCGGGACAAGAAACGATACTTGGCGAGACAAGATGACATTGCCTCGGTAGCATACTGGAATCAAACTCTACCCACCGAGCCGTTCCCCGTCTTTCCTTCCATGGAAACCCTTGAAATCATCTGAATGAAGGGAGGTGAAATCGAACGGTACAAACTAATGATTTTAAAGTTACAACACTTGATCCCAAAAGAATTTCATAAAGAGGAGGTATGTGTATGAAAATCAAGAAAAGGTTACTAAATCAATGCACTGGTGTGTGTGATTCTACTGGTTTCACCGTTCTTGTGGGCGGGAGGAGCCAAAGAACAGAAAGCGGCCCAACCCATCCAACTAACTTTGTGGGTGTACGCGAACCCGGACGGGAGATGGAATGTGTTCCAGGGATTTATCGATGAGTGGAACAAAACAAAACCATCCGTACAGATCAAGATGGAACAGATACCCTTCGACCGCTATATGGGGGAAGTACTAGCCGCGGCGCTCGTGGGGGGTAGAGGCCCCGATTTGTTCCTGCTCAGTAGAGGGGATTACAGAAAATATGTGGAAGGAGGACTAGTCTATCCGGTGGACGAGTTCCTGAGTCCACAAATGAAAGCTGATTTTCTTCCTCAAGTACTCGAAGCCGTAACCTACAAAGGGAAAATCATGACCTATCCTTTCGAAATGGATCCTGTCGTGCTATTCTATAACAAAGAAATGTTTGCGAAAGCGGGCTTACAACCACCGAAAACATGGGATGAGCTGTATGAGACAGCCGTAAAACTCACGACTCCCCAAACCTACGGAATCTATCTGGCCCCCGCTCCCAATGCCTATCAGAACTTTATTTTCTCACCCTTTGTATGGATGGCTGGAGCCGATTTTGCCGATCCCGATATTAAAGAATCTCGCTTTAAAGGGCCGGGAGCGGAGAAGGCGTTGGATCTCTGGAGAAGGCTTGCCCAGGCAAAGGCTACCCCTACGACCGCAATTGTGGAATCCTTGGCAAACGGGTTAGCTGCCATGGAGGTTGCCGGGCCCTGGAAAATAGGCTCCTACCGACGTAACTTCAAGGAGTTCTATGAAACAAAAATGGGAATCGCCCCCCTGCCCACTCCCACGGCAAACGATAAACCGATTACAGTCTACGGAGGATGGGGATTTGCCATTAACAGCAAGTCGCCTCACATTAAGCAGGCAGGAGAGTTCATCACCTGGATTTTTTCAGATCCGAATCGCGGAGTACGATGGACAACCCAGGGAAGAACCTGTTTAGCTCCTCAGAAAAGCATTCGGGATACCCAGGACCACAGAGCGTTTTGGGAAGATCCGAAGCACAGAGTATTTCTCGATGTAATGACAACGGCTCGGTCTGAAGCGGCAAATCCGGAAGAGATCAACAAAATTATCCAGGACGCCATACAGAAAGCCTTTGCGGGTCAAGGAACCATTTCCGAAATTGTAGCGGAAGCAGATCTCCGCATTACGGAGTACATAAGAACCCAGAGAAAATAGTTGTTAGATGTCCCCCCTCCCCTTGAGAGAGGGGGGACTCTTAGAGAGGATATCCAATGTACAGGAAAGGAAGAATTTCTAAAAAAGAAGATCTAATTGTGGGATACCTATTCATACTGCCAGACACGTTGGGGATCTTTTTTTTCTGGATTCTCCCCATGCTGTATATCATCTATCTTAGCTTTTTTCGCTGGAATCTTCTCAATGAACCCGTGTTCGTGGGACTCCAAAATTACAGCCGTTTACTGAAAGACCCGATCTGGTGGCATTCCCTGGGAATCACTTTAAAGTATGTTCTCATGTATGTTCCCCTTTCATTCCTTTTTTCCCTTCTTCTCGCTGTAAATCTACAAAAAACCTTCAAAGGAAATAAAGTCCTTCGAACCCTCTTTTTTGCTCCCTATGCAATATCATTAATCGTTGCCGGAGCGCTTTGGTCTTACGCCTTTCAACCTAAGTTTGGTTTTATCAATCACTTGCTAACGTTATTAAGCCTGCTTCCCGGAGGCTGGCTATCCTCCACAAAAGAAGCGTTGGGTGTCATAGTTTTTGTGTCCTTATGGAAATACGTGGGTTACTATATGATCTTACTGATTGCCGGATTGGAGGAAATTCCTCAAGAATACTATGAATCAGCAAAAATCGACGGGGCGTCCTGGTGGCACATCCTTGTTCGAATAACTCTCCCGATCCTCTCCCCTGTTATCCTGTTTGTCATCGTTATTAGTGTCATTCACGCCTTTCAAATGTTCGATCTTGTGTACATTATGACTTATGGCGGCCCAGCCCGTGCAACCTATATCACGATGTTATACATCTATGAGGTGGCTTTTAGCTTTTACGATTTCGGATATGCATCTACATTGTCCATCATGTTCTTTCTTTTGATACTACTTATTACTCTTGCACAATTCCGTTTGGGTTTGTTCAAGAAACCATCGTGAGGGAACCTATGTCAGGAAGGCTTTTTGCAAAAATTGCTCTGATTCTTCTTTTAGGCATCCTTGGAATAATCACTCTATTCCCTATTTTTTGGATGTATTCCTCTACTTTTAAACCTTACAAAGAAATTTTTGCCTATCCCCCCACATTACTCCCTATCCAATTCACTTTAGGGAATTTGTATAGCTCCCTATTCGAACATCGATTCCTTAGGTACATGGGGAATAGTCTGTACGTAGCGCTGGTAGTAACCCTTGTCGCTCTGCTGCTTCACGCCATGGCTGGTTATGCCTTTGCCCGACTAGATTTCCCCTTTCGTGACACCTTATTTGTCATGCTGATAAGTACTTTAATTATTCCAATCTATTCCATTTTGATTCCCCGATATATCCTGGTGAATCAATTAGGCTGGATAAACACCTATGCAGGACTCATTATCCCCGCTATCCCCCATGGATTCGGCATCTTTGCCTTGCGTCAATTTCTTCTTGGGCTACCGATAGAGTTAGAAGAAGCGGCTAGAATCGATGGAGCCAGTAGAGTTAAGATATTTCTTCTCATAGCATTACCCTTATGTAAAACCATCCTCGTAACCCTAGGGGTAATATTTTTTATGGTGAATTGGGATGCCTTTATCTGGCCATTGGTAGTGGCTGTCTCGGATGATTTGAAATTGATTCAAGTAGGACTCGCGGGATTTATGGATTTACAAACCCCCCAGTGGCACTTGCTCATTGCCTCGGCTTCCCTGGCAGCGACTCCCAATTTAATAGTTTTTCTTTTGGCGCAGCGGTATGTAGTGCAGGGAATCAAAACTACCGGATTGAAATAGTCCATTTCAATCCATTACACCATCCCCCGCAATCTCCCTACGATCAGAAACACCACCGCGATGGTGAGAGAGGCAAATACGGTAATCACTAGCCCAGCCTTTGCCATGTCCTTGATCGAGAAGTATCCCGTGTTGAAGGGAATCACGTTGGTGGGAGTGGTAGTCACTAAAATAAAGGCCAAACTGGTGGTAAGGCCCGCAGCGAGGGTGATAGCGGTTACGTTGGTTCCCGTGGCTTTCCCCAACCCGATGATGAGGGGAATCAGGATGGTGGCGGTAACCGTATTGGAGGAAAAAACCACCTTTAGGAGACATACCCCTAAAGTCACGAGGAACAACTGGAGGAATATCCCCACCCGCCCGATTTCACCCAAAAGGGTAATAGCCAACCACTCCGCGGTCCCGGTGCGGTACAGGAAAGTCCCCAAGGAAAGTCCCGAAACGATCAGAAGGATCCCTGCCCAATCGATCTCCCGTTCTATTTCCTTCCACTTGATGCCGCTGGAATTAGGAAGAAAGAACAAGCAGAGGGTTACCAGGATAGGTAGAGAGATGGGGATGGGCATCTTGAGGATTGTTTCCAACAGAGGGCTAAGGATCCAAATTGTCACGGTGAGCAGGAATACCACGATGGTGATTTTTTCTTCCCGATTCATGGCAGGCATCTGCGAAAGTTCCTGTTTCAATTCTTCCTTCGAAATTTTCAGATGTTTCATTTCAGGGGGAAAGAAGAAAAGAAGGACCCACCAGGCGGGAAGAACCATCAGGATCGCCGAGGGTACCCCAAACCACATCCAGTCGGTGAAGGTCAACCGGATTCCCGCCATACTGGAGAGGAACTGCATCGCGATGGGATTGGCTCCGGTGCCGGCAGGGGTACCGATTCCCCCAATCAAGGCTCCCCAGGCAACGGCAATCATCAGGGCTCGGCCGAAGTTGGATTCCTTGGGTTTGCACCCTTCCTCCTCCAGGATCGATTTGGCCAGGGGCATCAGCATGGCCGCCACCGCCATATCGGTGATCCACATGGATAGGATCGTTCCCGTGATCAAAAATCCCAACACGATGAGACGAGTGTCATTCCCCGTAATGGACAGGATGAAGGCGGAAAGCCTCCGCCCCAAGCCCGAGCGGCTGATGAAGGCAGTGAGAGCGAGGACTCCGATGAAGAACACCACGATCTCGTTGCCAAACCCCGTTTGGATGATGTCCGTGTAGGAGCCCACTCGAAGAAACGTCAACAGGGCCAGGGAGAGGAATCCCGTGATATGGAAGGGGATGGCTTCGGTCACCCAGAGGATCAGGCAGAACACCAACACCGCCAAGGTGGCCATTGCAGGTTTCCCGGAATGCATCATGTGGGGATAGGTGGGCTTAAGCGTTGCGGGGTTCACCGATTTCTGTATGGTTTGCACCAGGGAGGCAGGAGGATTGAGGTAAAGAATGAAGGCGAAAGATACCAGGGCGATCCCCACAAAGATCCATCTTCTCGTCATTTCCCTCTGATTCATCTACGCACCTCTTTTTAATGCAATTTGCAAGAGTTCTCCGATTCGGCTGGGTCGATCCGCCACGTAGGCTCCCGAGCGTTCCAATGCCTCGATCTTTCCCTTCACCGTTCCTTTTCCCGCGGTTACGATAGCTCCCGCATGGCCCATCCGTTTCCCTTCCGGAGCGGTTCTGCCCGCCAGGAAAGCCACCACAGGTTTGGTGAAAACTTTCGCCTCCAGCGCCTCTGCCACCTCCTCTTCCATCGTCCCCCCCAGTTCCCCGATAATCACCACCGCCTCTGTAGCGGGATCCGCTTGAAAATCGGGAAGCAGTTCGGCAAACCGAGTACCCGGCACCGCGTCTCCCCCCACCCCCACCAAGGTAGAAACTCCGAATCCTCCCCGGACGATCATGGCAGTGATCTCGTTGGTGAGGGACCCGGAACGGGTCATCACCCCGATAGTTCCAGGTTTGTACACTCGTTCGATCCAGTAGGGGAACATCCCCATCATGGCCACCCCCGGTGTGATGACTCCCGAGGTGTTGCCCCCGATCACCCGCGCGCCGCAGGAAAGGGCTGCCCGGCGGATCTGTATAGCCTCTTGGAGGGGAATCCCATCGGCTATGGTTACGATCTTTCGGATTCCCGCATCCAATGCCTCGAAGACAGCGTCTACAGTGAACTTCGGGGGCACGAACAGCATGGCGGCATCGGCGGGATGCTCTCGGAGGGCCCTTCTGACCGTATGGTACACGGGAACCCCCTCTACCTGCTGGTTTTCCTTCCCCGGGGTTACCCCCGCTACCACCTGGGTCCCGATCCCAATCATGTGCTTGGTCCAGAAGGATCCTTCGGTTCCCGTAATCCCCTGCACCACCACCCGCACGCTTCGATCGATGAAGATACTCATGGGGTCGCTCCTTTGCTGTACTGCACCGCAATCCGTACCGCCTCTTCGGTGTCGAAGAGAGGCTCGATCCCTCCTTCCTTCAGGATTCTCTGGGATTCCTCTTCCCCCGTGCCCCGGATACAGGCTACGATCGGACAGGAAGGTTTCAACTTCTCCACCGCTTCCACGATACCCTGGGCCAACACATCCGCCCGCGCGATGGTTCCGAAGCTCACGATGAGGACGACCTTAGGCTGGTTCGCCAGACACAACTCCATCGCCCGTAGGCCTTTACGGTAGTTGGGTCCCCCGAACTCGAGGTAGTTCGCTACGGTACCCCCCTCGTAGTGGATAAGGTCGTACACCGTGGTGGTGAGACCCGCTCCCGCACACATGAGGCTGATATCCCCCTCGAACTGGAGGTAGGGGATTCCTTCCTTGTACGCCTCATACGCGATGGGAGAATCGAAGTAGTCCGGTTCTGGTTCGAACTCTGGATGACGGAAAAGGGAGTTGTCGTCGATGGAGAGTTTCCCATCCCCTGCCACCAGTTCGTGCCCCTCGGTGAGGAACAGGGGATTGATCTCCGCTAACTCCGCTTCGCAGGTCCGAAAAACCTTCCACAGGCCTTCCAGAACCCTAGCGAAGCGCTTTGCCCCTTCCCCTTCGAGCCCCAGGTCATAGGAAAGGGATCGACTGTGGAAAGGAAGAAGCCCCGTGCTCAAATCCAAAGCGTATTGCAGGACTTTCTCGGGCCGCTTTTTCGCTACCTCCTCGATCTCTATCCCTCCCTCGGAAGAAGCTATCAGGAGGGCCTTCGCTTCCCTGGGTTCTAGAGTAACGGAAAGGTACAGCTCCCGTTGGAAAGGAACCGTCTCCTCTACCAGTACTTTGCGTACCCCCTTTCCTGCCCGAAAGATTTCCTCCGCAACCCTTTCGACCTCTTCCGCGTGATGGGCCTTCCGTACAAGCCCCGCTTTGCCCCTCCCTCCCGCCAACACCTGAGCTTTCACCATCACAGGGTACCCGATTCGGTCCGCCCCCTCCCGGGCCTCCTTCACGGAAGAGGCCAGTTGAGATCGGGGGACCGGAATCCCTGCCTTCTGGAACTGTTCTTTTGCCTGGTATTCAAAGAGTTTCATGGCGCTTTCCCATACTTGGACCAATAGGCCCCGAAGATTTCTTCGTCTGTCGGACGGCGGGGTTCAAAGGGAACCGATAGCCAGGTCACGTTGATGAAATGTTTCCAGTGGATGTTTTCCGTGGTGATGTTTCCTCCCCAGGTACCGCATCCTAAGGTAACGGTGGAAGGCATCCCGTTGTAGAAGGTTCCCCCGTTTCCCGCGGCCATGGGCTGCCGCACCATGATGCGGCTGGAACGCATCCGTTCCCCCATCCTGTGGATGTAATCCCAATTGAAGGTGAAGATTCCCGAAGAGTGGCCTGTGCCATAGAAATCGGTGATCCGTTCCACCAGATCCAGTCCCTCTTCGAAACTTTCGCAGGGCACGATGGTCAACACAGGAGATATCTTTTCCTGAAAGAAGATATCCTTATGCACGGGCAGAGTTCCTTCCACTACCAGTGCCCGAGTACCCGGGGGCACCGACAGGCCCGCATCCCGGGCAATTTTTTCCGCTCCCTGGGCAATGATGGCTGGATTCAGTGCCAGTTTCCCACCCTTCCCTTCCTTCCAGAGATGGGTTTTAAGCTTTTCCTTTTCTTCTGTGGAGCATAGGTATGCTTTCTGGATCACCAGTTCCTTCTTAAAGGCCTCCCACAAGCTTCGATGTACCACCACGGAGTTTTCACTGGAGCAACTGGTGGCGTTGTCGAAACACTTTGAGGTCATGATCTTGGAAGCGGCGTCCTTCACATCCGCGTCCTCGCAGAGGAGCTGTACCGCATTGCCCGGGCCCACGCCGTATGCTGGTGTACCGGAGGAGTACGCTGCCTTTACCATGGGCCCTCCCCCCGTGGCTACAATCAAATCCACCTGCCGCATCAGCTCCGTGGTGAGTTCCAGGGTAGGTTCTTCGATCCATTGCACCAGGTTTTCGGGGGCCCCCACCTTCTTCAACGCTTCCCGCATGAAGGTACAGGCCAAGCCCGTGGCCTTTTTCGCTTTGGGATGCGGGGCGAAGATCACGGCGTTCCTTCCCTTCAGAATGGACAAGCCGTTGGATCCCGGGGTGGCGGTGGGATTGGTGACCGGGCAGAGAGCACCTACTACCCCCACCGGTTTCGCGTACTTGTAAATGCCCTTTTCCTCATCCTTCTCGATCAGTCCTACAGACTTGGCTCCTCGAATGTCCCGGAGTACACCCATGATTTTGTTCTTGTGCTTGGCGATTTTATCTTCGTACACTCCCATCCCTGTTTCATCCACCGCTAGACGGGCAAGTTTCTGGATATTTTCATCACAGTACACTGACCACCCCACCGCGACACACACCTCGTCCACCCTCGCCTGATCCCAGGTGGCCGCAATCTTTTGGGCTTCCCTCGCCTTGGAGACAAGGGACGCGATATACGCTCGATCAGCCTCGGTAGCGATCCGTTCGCTCATTTGAAGTTCTCCTTCTCGATGGCAATCACTTGATTGAAGGCATTGGTGAGAAAATCCTTTCGGAACTCCATCTTCTGAGTGAAGGCAACGGCTAGCCAGGCTTCTATCGCCTGGCAGGCCAGGAAGGGGGCCGTGATCCAGCCCCCGAAGGTGATCACGTTGGCGTTGTTGATAATTTTAGAACGTTCGGCGGAAAAGATATCCGTCACCACTGCCGCGTAGATCCCCTTGTGTTTGTTGGCTACAATCGCCATTCCCTGGCCAGTACCGCAGATTAAAATCCCTCGTTCGGCCTCTCCCCCCTGTATCGCTCGGGCTACCTTGGCAGACTGTTCGAAGTACGGTTTGGGATGTTCCTCAGAGTCGATGCCAAAATCCAAGAGTTCCACATCTTTACGGTTTTCTCGCAGGTACTTTACGATTTCCCTTTTCAACGTAAACCCTGAAAGATCCGACGCGATCGCGATTTTCATACCCTTCTCCTTGTCATTCATGAGGTTTCAGTCAGTTGTGAACCATAATGGCCGATTGCCGCAGGGCCTTACCCGCCACCGCACTTCGGGAAGCTTCCACGATTCGCGCTGCGGTCAAACCGAACCGTTCCTGAAGGTAGGCCTGTGTTCCCACCTCTCCAAACTCATCCTGAACACCTACCCGCCGTAACACGGCTCCTGGGTGCTCAGCCAATATTTCCGCCACCGCGGATCCCAACCCTCCCATACGCTGGTGGTTTTCGGCAGTAACCACGGCACCGGTTTCCTTAGCCCAGTGAAGCACCAACTCTTCGTCCAGGGGTTTTACGGTAAGGATATCGATCACTGCCGCCGAGATGCCCTCCTGGGCCAGTAGATCCGCCGCCTTCAACGCTTCCGGCACCATGATGGCTCCCAGGGCTATGATGGTCAGATCCTTTCCCTCCCGAAGCACTTTCCCTTTCCCGAACTGGAAGGTTTCCGTTTCAGGGTACAGGGGAGGTATGGGTTTCCGATGGAGCCTTAGGTAGGTAGATCCCACATGTGTCACCGCCTCCCGAACCAGCGCTTTGAGGGAGACCGGATCGGAGGGTTCGAAGATCACCAACTTGGGGATGGTACGCATCAGCCCGATGTCTTCGAAGGACATGTGGGTCCCTCCATTGAAGGCTGCCGAAACGCCGGGGTCCGTACCCACAAGCTTCACGTTCAGCCGCGCATAGTTGGCGGAAATGAAGAATTGATCGAAGGCTCTTCGGGACGCGAAACAGCAGAAGGTGGCGGCAAAGGGTATCAATCCCCGGGCGGATAATCCCGCCGCGATTCCCACCATGTTCGCTTCGGCCACCCCCACGTTGAAGGTTCGATCGGGAAACACGGCCCCGAAGCTTCCCGTACCCGTTGCCTTCATCAGATCCGCTTCCAACACTACAATGCGGGGATCCTCTTTCGCCAACTCGATGAGAGTTTCCGTATATACAAACCGCATCTCTTTCAGTTCGTTTGCGCTCATTCGATTTTCCCTCCTCTTTTGGTCCGACTTGTTTTGTTCCTACCTGCTGGCGGTACCCGCGTACTGAGCTTCTATTTCGGTTAAAGCGGTTTGTACCATCTCGGCAGTAACGGGCATGTTGTGACTGCCCACCTTGCCTTCCGCCCAGGAAACCCCTTTACCTTTCACCGTATCCAGGATGATCATGGAAGGCCGCTCCTGCTCTTCCTGAGCGAGGGTAACGGCGGCGTCCAGGGCAGGGAAACTATGACCGTTGATCCGCTGCACATGCCAGTTGAAGGAAGCCCACTTGGCAGCCAGGTCATCCAGGTTCATGATCTCCCTTGTGTAGCCATCGATCTGCATCTTGTTGTAATCGGTGAAGGCGATCAGCCTCCCGAGCCTGTAATGAGAAGCCGTCATGGCCGCTTCCCATACCTGCCCTTCGTTACTTTCCCCATCCCCCAGGATGGCGTACACATAGTTGGTCCGG
>Ga0101944_10001461_pt1 | contig 48757 bp, 34 predicted proteins | sample DewCreD2012metaG_FD_75245 | JGI IMG/M metagenome (GOLD analysis project Ga0101944, IMG submission 75245) | Hot spring sediment bacterial and archeal communities from British Columbia, Canada, to study Microbial Dark Matter (Phase II) - Dewar... ... | reverse complement strand
CGACGAGGTCCTCGTCCAGGTCATCAAGGAAGGCATCGGCACCAAGGGTCCCACCCTCTCGACCTACATCAGCATCCCGGGCCGGTACCTGGTGCTGATGCCGGCGCTGGGCCGGGTCGGCGTCTCGCGGAAGATCGAGGACGACGACGCCCGCCGCAAGCTCCGCGACGTGATGCACGAGTTGAACCCGCCCAAGGGGCTGGGCTTCATCGTGCGCACGGCCGGCGTCGACCGCACCAAGAAGGAACTCTCGCGGGATCTGGCCTACTTGCTGCGGCTCTGGAAGGTGATCGTCCGCCGGCTCCGCAAGAGCACCGAGCCGGGCGGCATCTACGAAGAAAGCGACATGATTATCCGTACGATCCGCGACATCTTCTCCAGCGATGTCGACGCGATCTACATCGACAACCCCGAGGCCTGCGAGCGGGCCAAGGAGTTCCTGCAGATTGTCATGCCGCGGTACGTGCATCGCCTGCAGATGTACGAGGGCAAGGAACCGCTGTTCCACCGCTACGGGGTCGAGGACGAAATCCTGCGCATCCACCAGCGGGAGGTCCCCTTGCGGCAAGGGGGCAGCCTGGTGATCGACCAGACTGAAGCCCTCGTGGCCATCGACGTCAACAGCGGCAACTTCCGCGCCGACGATTCCGCCGAGGAGACCGCCTATCAGATGAACCTCATCGCCGCCAAGGAAATCGCCAGGCAAATCCGCCTCCGCGACCTGGGAGGCGTGATTGTCAACGACTTTATCGACATGCGCAAAGAGAAGCACCGCCGGGGCGTGGAGCGGGCGTTGCGCGATGCCCTGAAGCGGGACCGGGCCCGAACCAAGATCCTCCGCACCAGCCCCTTCGGTCTTATAGAAATGACCCGCCAGAGGGTACGCCCCGGCCTCAAAAGAAGCACCTATCGCGAATGCCCCTCGTGCCATGGCTCAGGGGTCGTCAAGACGCCCGAAAGCATGGGAATCGAGGTCGTTCGCTCCCTCATGTTGGCCGCACAGCGGCAACAGATTGCCAGCGTCACCGTCACGGTGGCCGAGGACGTGGCCGAATTCTTGAATAATCGGAAGCGGCGCGAGCTTACCCGCCTGGAGGAGGAGGGCCACATGGCCGTTGAGATCACCGGGGCCAAGGACGTGTCGCCCGAGCACCTGTCCATCCAGTGCCGCGACGCGGAGGGCCGGGAAGTCAAGCTCCCAACCCTCTAGGAAGAGGGGCTTGCTGGACTTCGCGGCCTCGTCAGGGCTTGAAAGCCGCGGCTTCGGTCCGATACACTAGGTGGTTTCGCGGTTCCAGCAGCTTGTGCAACGAGTTGAAGCCTGCCCTAACCAGGGCTGGAGAAAGCATCGATCGATAGGACGAGACATGTACGCGATCATCGAGGACGGGGGACGCCAGTTCAAGGTCGAGGAAGGTCAGGAAATCGAGTTCGACTACCGCGATATTCCCGGTGGTAGCCCAATCACCTTTGATCGCGTCCTGGCGGTGCGCGACGCCGAGGGCCTGAAGCTGGGACGGCCGTTGCTTGCGGGGGCCGTGGTCTCGGGCGAAATCCTTGGGCCCACCCAGGGACCGAAGCTCGTGATTCAGAAATTTCGCCGCCGAAAGACCTATCGCCGCCGGACGGGACATCGCCAGCTTTACACCCGGGTGCGGATCACCAAGATCGCTTGGGCTTGAGCGCCGATTCAGGCCGGAAATCGAACGGCGGCCGGCCGGAATCGAAAGCGGGCACATGCGGTGCGTCCGGCCTTGGGACACGTCGAGGAAACAGCATGGCCAGCAGGTTAGTCTCGCAACAGACGCTGGTGATTCTGGTCGTGGCCGCGCTCGTCTTGGTCATCGCGCTGGCGGCCGTACTGGCCTTCGGGGCGATCCTGGGCGCGATGGGCGACGAGTCGGGCAGCGCGGTCCTGCGTTGGATCGGGGCCGGAGTGGGCGTGGTGTTCGCGGTCGATCTTGTGTGCCTGATCCTCGCCCTGGCCGTCCACGCCGTCGAACGTTTCGACGAGCCCTCCGATCAACCCTAGGGACGGTTCACCGGCGGTTTGCCGACGCCTCGTCCAACCGGCCGCGGGGTCGTTCGCTTGCGCGAACGCCGCATTCGCCCATCGCCCCCGCCGTCGCCGCCGAGGGCCTAACGGGCCGAAAAACGATAAACGCACGTGTGGCGGTACGTCTGGCCCGGCCGGAGGATGATCGAGGGAAAATTGGGCTGGTTGACCGAGTCCGGCAGGTGGGCCGTTTCCAAACAGACCCCGGCATGTTTCTTGTAGACGGCGCCGCCCTTGCCGCGGATCGAGCCGTCGAGGTAGTTGCCCGTGTAAAGCACGATCGCCGGCTGCGTCGTCCATACCTCCATGACCCGTCCGCTGCTCGGCTCGCTCAACGTGGCGGCCCTTCGCAGCGTGCCGTCGGCGCGATCCAAGGGGTAGCTCAGGTCGTAGCCGTCGGCCACCTCGGGGTGGGTCTTCATGCGTTCGCCAATGGGCGTGGGCCGGCGGAAGTCGTAGGGCGTGCCGTCGACCTTTGCGATCTGGCCGGTGGGAATCTTTTTCTCGTCCAGCGGCGTGTAGGAACCGGTCTCGATCTGAAGAACGTGTCCTAGAACGTCGCCCGCCCCCGCGCCCGCCAGGTTGAAGTAGCTGTGGTGCGCGAGGTTCACCGGCGTGGGCTGGTCAGCGGTGGCCGTGTAGTCGATCCTGAGTTCATTGTCGGGGGTTAGGGTGTAGAGGACCTCGGCCTTCAATTGGCCGGGATAGCCTTGGTCGCCATCGGGGCTGAGCAGGCTGAACCTCACCGAGGGGCCGTTGGTCGCGGGCCCGGGTTCGGCCTGCCAGACGCACCGGCTCAGTCCGCGCACGCCGCCGTGGAGATGGTGGGGCGGGGTGTTCAAGGTGAGTTGGTAGGAGCGGCCGTCCAGCGTGAACCGGCCGTTCGTAATTCGGAAGGCGACCCGGCCCACCGTCGCGCCAAAATAGGGATTCTGGGCCGGGTTTTCATAGGGGCCGAGTTGATCGAAGCCCAGCACGACATCGGCCGTGCGCCCCTGGCGGTCCGGCGCCATGAGTTCGGTCACGGCCGCGCCGTAGTTGATCAACCGCGCCGTCATGCCGCGGCCGTTGCGAAGTGTATAACGATCGACGGCCGCGCCGTCGGCCGTGGTGCCAAAGCGGTCCTTTTCGAGACTGGGAGGATTCATGGCCGAGCCTTTGTGGGAAACCATCAGGACGCCGGCGGCAAGGGCCGGCAGGAGAGCGGCGCTAAGGGGGTGTTTCACGATAGTGTCTCCCGACGGGTTGCGGGGCGAGGATGCAGGCCGCGCGGCCTACTTGAGTTGCTTGTCCTTCCCGTTGGTGCAATGCGGACAGGGAATCACGCCCGCCTGGTTGCAGACGGTGCACGGAACGCGGATCGGGCTTTCCTGCCGGATCGGCGCCTTGGTCACCGGATGGAATCCGACGACCTTCGACGCCATGCGCGTGACCATGCCCCGATCGCAATCCCGCTGGGGACACTTGATGGTGCCGCGGGCGTTGCAGACCGGGCACCAACAGTCTTCGTAATCGTGGCGTTCGGTCCATCCGAAATGCGGATCCCCGCCGCCGAAAAGGCCCATATACCGAAAACCCGCCTTCTCGTCAAACCGGCCCTCGCCGGCAAGTTGGGCGTCGACGAAGAGGCTGTTGATGGCCTTGAGCGTGGCGGGTTTGAGCACAATGCGGTTTTTTTGGGCCAGCATTCGGACTCGCCCAAGGTTCTGCACAATCTCGTCCGAGGGCGGCCCCTCGGCCAAGGCCGCCTGCCAGTGTTTGACCGCCTGCGCCTCCCGACCCAAACGCAAGCGCACCAGCGCCAGGTTGTTCAAGGTCGCCGCGTGCTTGGGATGCTCCTGGAGACACTGGAGAAACTCTTTCTCCGCGGCGGCCCAATCCAAGGTCACCAAGGCATCGACCAGCCCCAAGCTGAAAGGCACCCGAAGGTCCTCGCGATGCGACTTGCCGGCCTGGACCAACTTGTCTCGTCCCTTCACGTGGTCCCCGCGGCGAATCAACGTCCAGGCCTCCGCCAACATCGGGTCGACCTGGGCGACGGTCTTGAAGGGTTCGGGTTTCCATTCGGGCCGCTTCGCCGGCGGCGGGACGATCGGCTCGGGCTTCGGCGTTGCCGCGGCCTGCGTCGGCCCGGGCGCTGGCTTCGGCTCGGACTTCGCGGCGTCGGGCGACGGAGACGGTTTCTCGGGAGGCTTGGGCGGTTCCGCGGCCGGCGCCCCGCCTTGGCTGGCGCCGGCGACCTCCCATGCGCCCTCCATCAGCGACGCCCAAAACGCCGCCTCGTCCTCCTCCGCCTCGTCCTCCGAGGCGTGTTCCTCGGCGGCAGGGGCTGGCGTGGACGGAGTCGGGCGGTCGAGCGACATCGGGGCTGGCGCGTCGGGCGGGAGGGACGCCGCCGCATCGGGCGGGCGGTCCACGTCGGCGGGGTTCTCCGCGACAGGCAACGACGGAGAGCCCAGCATCGCCACCAACACCCCGATCCCCACGACCAGCCCTGCCGCCGCGACCCCCAACGCCGCCGCCTTCCAACCACGCCGCAGATACGGCCGCGGACGATCCTCTTCCGGCGAATCCAGCTCCACCACGGGGGCCTCCTCGCCGGGCGGCGCCACCGGAAACGGAGGCGGTTCGCCCGACGGCGCCGCAGGACGCTTCGCGCCGCCCAAACGCTCGCGCAGGAACTGATCGTAAGCGGCCTTCTTCTCCGGCTTCAAGAGACAGAGTCGGGCCGCCGTCACTTCGTTGAGCAGTTTCTGGGAGAGCGCCGCGTGGGGGCCCACCTGGAACGTGCGCAGGTGGGCCATCTGCCGGTCGGCGGCGTGTTCGATCACCTCGGGCTGGTCCTCGAACAGCCTAATCCCCAGCAGCCGGTAATGGTGCGGCGGCTGCTCCTCCGGCGGAATCCCAAGCCAGCGGTGGTAAGGATCGAACTCACTCACTCTTGGTTTTCTTCAACGGGGTGGTCCAAAGATAGACCGTGTGGGTGCGGCCATCCTTGGGGGTCACCTCGACCTTCTGGTCGGGCTCCACTCCCCGCATGTCGAAGTCATGAGAAACAATCCGCGAGCCCGGCTTCAGCTTTTCCAGTTGCGGAATCAGCTTCACGTTCAGGCTCGGAAGCAGGTAGAGCGTGATCACGTTGGCCTTGCTCAGGTCGAGTTCGAAGATGTCCTTTTGTTCGATCGTGACCAGATGGCCCACCTTGTTCTTCTTGACGTTCTCCTTGGCCTCGGCCACCCGCTTCGGATCGATGTCGAAGCCCACCGCCTTGCAGCCGTATTTCTTCGCAGCGGCCACCACGATTCGTCCATCCCCGCATCCCAGATCGTAGACGAGGTCGTCCTTGGTCACCTTGGCCATCTCCAGCATCTTGGCGACCACTTCGTGCGGAGTCGGGACGTAGATCACGTCCGGGGTCCGCTCCGGTTTGGCCTCCTCCTTCTCCTGGGCGACGACTTGAGGGCAGGTTGCCGACAACAGCAACAATCCCACGACGACGAACGCGGTCCACAGCGTGCGAAACATGCGAGTCCTCCTTCGAACCATGCAGTCAACACCGGGTGCATCTCAAAAAGCGATCTGCACTTCCCATGAGCGCACCTTATTCCGGAAAACGGCCGATGTAAAGTGGTCGCTCATCGAACCGCATCCCGCCCCACCCGTCCTGGTGGTCGCACCCCACGCGCCGCCCTTTCCCATCAACTCCCCCGCCCCGCCCGCAAAAAGCGGGAATGGCTCCCAGTGGTCTCAGGACGGCATCGAAGCCAACGCTGTCCCCAGGCGGTAAAACCGGGTGAGGGGGGGCGCCGTTCTTTCGTTCCGACGGGGCGTCAGTCGATCTGAAGGCAGCGCACGGCCAGGCGGGGCAGTTCGAGCGGGATGGAATCGCCGTGGCAGGGGACAGGGCGATTTTCGCCGAGCAGGCGGACGCTCTTGCGCTCCGCTGGGAGGCGGAACCGGACGACGCCCTCGCCGTCCCCGTCGTTGACCGCCACAAGGTACAGCTTGCCCGCCGATTTCCGGCACAGCCAGTGCAGCCAGCCGGGCTGTTGGCCCTCGACGCGGATGGCCGGGGGCGGATCGATCGAGAGAACCGCGGGGGCCATCTGGTCGATTTCGGCCGCCAGGCGCCGGAGCCCCTCCCATTGCACGTTGAACGGCACGTCGGGGTTCCTCTTCACGTCGTACCAGGAATAGAAAACCAGGCCGGTCGCGCCTTCGCAGATGCACTGCCAGGCCATGCTGCGGACTTCGTCGAAGGTCGGGGTCCGTCCGCGCTTTTTCTCCGCCTCGGTCTTGGCGTAGTTCGCCCAGTTGTGGAGTTGGGGGACTTGCCACAGGGGCCGGGCGCGTTCCACCTGGCGCAAGGTCTCGGCCGTCCATTGAGCCGCCATCGACGCCGGCCCGCGGCCGATCGGATACGGATCGGTCCCGATCACGTCGAAGGTCTTGAGGTAGTCGGCCACCTCGCGGAATTGGTAGAGCACCACCCAGGTCGGATGGTTTCGATCCTCCTCCGCGACCCAACGCTGATGGGCCTCGAGTTGCGGCAGAAACCGTTGCGGCAGCTCGTCGTTGAGATACCAAGCCAGCAGGGCGGGATGATCGCGGAACTCGCGAACCCGGCGGCGGACCATCGGCTCCTCGTCGGCGACCGAGCGGATCGACGGCGGGCACCAGGGCGAACCGGCGTACCAATCCTTGATCGAGTAGATCACCTTCAACCCGTGCTTGTGCGCCAGGTCCATTTGCTGCCGGGTGGGCGACCCGTAGGGCATGAGGCAATTGAACTTGCTCTTGGCGTACTCCGCGAGGTCGCGTTCGCTGATGCCGCTGAAATACATTCCGATCGGAAAAAAGGGCCTGTCGTGGACCAGCAGGCGATGGTGTTCGTCGATGCGGCAGGCGAGCTTTGTCCCTTGCTCGAGGCATTCGATCCGGTGGTGGTCGGTTTGCAGCGGTTTTGCGCCCGGCCCTTCCAGCCGCACGGCGAGGTCGTACCTTCCCGGCCCCAAGCCTTCCAGCCGCACGGCGAGGTCAAGGCAGCCAACGCGACCTTGCTTCAACGGGCCGCTTGTCTGCCGGAGGTTTTTCCCCGACGCATCGAGGAGGGTCGCGCGGACCTGGAGGTCGGAAATCGGAAGGTCGTGATCGGCCAGGTTCCATCGGACGCGCACTCGGGCCTCGCGCGGTCCCTCCTCGGGCATGACCAGCCCGCGGTAGACTGGCGAGAGCAGGACGCTTCGCATCGGCGGGTCGATCACGCGGACGACTTCCACGTCGTCGAACCACGCCGTGCCCGTCATTCCCTGGCGCACGTAACACGACACCTGGCAGGACGCCGCGTCCTCAGGCAGGCGCGTGATGGCTTCGACGCGGGTCCAGTCCTTGTCGCCGCGCACGCCCGACGGATAGGCCCCGCCCAGCCACTTGCCGTCCTTGCCCTGCCACTCCAGGCACAGCGTGGCCCCGGAATCGTTTCCCTGGATGCCTCGCGTCTTGATCCACGCGGCGAAGCGGACTTTCCATCCGGGTTTGACGGGCACGCGCTGCGAGCACAGAACGTACCGCTTCGGATCGGCATTCTCGTACTTGAGCGACGCCTTCCCGGATTTCGAGGCGGCAAGATCCTGGGAGTAGACTTGGGGCGAGGCCTGCCAGCCCGCCGGAATCGGCGAACCCGCCGCCCGCTCTTCAAACGAGGCGTTGGCGACCAGGTTCGTTGGCGGTTCAGCCTCGGCGGAGAACGCCCTCCCGGCAACCAGTCCCCACAGGACCAGCGTCCAAAACGGAGTGGCGCGGCGTACTGGGGTTTTCATCGTTTCCACCTCCATCGGTTCGGGAAGATTCTGGTTCGGGGCGTGGCGGGAAACCGGTGGACGACGTCGAGGCCCTTCGATTCCGGCAGGATCGCTTCCGCGGTTGACCAGAAAACCCCTCAGCCGCGTTTCAGCGCGACCACCGCGGCCGACCACCGCGGCAGGCTGAAACGCACGGATCGGCCGTCGATCTGGACCTTGGATTCCACGGGCCGCACGCACTGGGGGTTTTCCAAGGTGTTGCGGGCGTGGAGCGAGTCGGGGGCGACCCGTTGCATCGCGGCGCTGGCCGGGGCGAAGTCCTTGACGTTCAGCTCCACCGCCACCGCTTTGTCGCTCGGATTGACGGCCTTAAGACAGACGGTTTTTCCGTCGGGCGATCGCGTGGCCACGACGCTCAGCGGCCCACTTTCGCCCGAAACCGCGATCCGATCCGGGGCATAGTGCTCGCGCCACAGTTTCATAACCACGTAGTTCGGCGCCGGAAACCACCGCCGGTGGTCGAAATTGACGAAGGCGTTGTCCCAGTCCCTGGCCGAGACGTGCCGCAGGAACAGGGCCGGCCCGCCCATCTCCAGCACGTCGCCGCAGCGCTCGAACGCATTGAGCAATCCCCCGGCGTACAGGCCGGTGCGCCAGTCGGTCGACTGGGCGTTCCATTCCGAAACGTAAATCCTGAGCCTGGGATTCTTGGACTGCCGGATCAACTCACCCGTCTTGCGGAAAAACTCCTCGTAGCGCGTCGGTCCCGCGGCGAATTGATCGGGATTCTCGTAGTGGTGGATGCTCAGGTAGTCGATCAACTCGGCGCACCGCTCGATGAGGACGCGGTTCCAGGGCAGGCCGATGCCCTTGGCGTCGTAGCCCGCGCTGCCGCAGGCGGCCAGACGGATCGAGGGATCGGCTTTGCGCATCCTGGGGGCGATCTTGCGCACGGCCTCGGCATAGGCCTCGGCGCCCATGTGCCAGGTCTCGTTGTCGATTTCCCAGTATTTCACGCCATAGGGCTCGGGATGGCCGTTGGCCGCCCGGCGCCGACCCCACGGGGAATCCTTCGGCCCGTTGCAATACTCGATCCAGTCGACGACGTCCTGGAGGTGCTGTTCCTCGCTGTCCTGGTGGCGCCAGGCGGGGGTGCCGATGTTGACGACCAACAGGGGCTCGGCCCCCACCTTGCGGCACATGGCCACGAATTCGTCGGTGCCGAACGAGTTCGTATCGCGATCGTCCCAGATTTCGATGGGGTAGGAGCGGCGTTGGTGCTGCGGGCCGATCCCGTCCTTCCAGCGGTATGCGCTGGCAAAACACCCGCCCGGCCACCGGATGACCGGCGGGCGGAGCCCGGCCACGGCCTCGAGCAGGTCGGGCCGGAAGCCGCCGGCCTTGGCCCACGAGTCGGGCATCAGCGAGACCTGATCGATCCACGCCTCGGACTTGCCCAGCACGCCCACCTGGAACACGGCGTCGTCGGCGTCTTGACTGGGCTTCAGGACAAAGGGGAATTCGCGCCACGGGTCGGCGGGGGCGGGCAGCGTCGCCTCGGCGATCGTGCGAGGGCCGTCGAGCAAGCGCACGATGAGGCCCTTCTCGGCCCTGCCCCGCGCCCAAAGCGACCCTCGATACGTTTCGCCCCGGCGGACGCAAAACGGCCTCTGTTCCAGGCCGGTCTCGCCGCCCTGGCCGGTCAGACGCTGGCTGAACCGGCTGTTGAGCGAGTTTTCGGTGTCCAGGTGCGCCTTGCCCGGGCCGTAAGCCTTCCAGTATTTGGCCGTTGCGGGCTGAGTCAGGATTTCAGGCAACCCTTGGTACAGGGTCTTCCCGTCCAGCGTCGCGACGCGAAGATTGCGGAACTGGGCCTGGGTGGCCCAGGTGCCCACGCCCACGGCCCCGCGAAGCTGGGCCCTTGCGTCATCGGTAAAGTCGATGATCTTGCGGTCGTCGAGCGAGACCTGGATGCGGCGACCCTCGCAGCGAACGGAAATCCGATACCAGCGTCCTTGCTGGATCGCGCCGTCGACGCTCGGGCCCACCCCGTGCCATCGTTCTTCCCCGGTGCGGCCCCGTTCCAATTGATGGCGCTTGTTGCCCCACCCGCCCAGGTTGGCCCAATAAAAGTCCTTCTCTCCCCCGACGCGAAAGAGAATCAAGAACCCCTCTTGGCCGCCGGTCTTCAGGGCTTCGAGAGTAAACTCGTAGTCGGTCCAAGCGGGATCGCCGAAGACGAGGCGGTTGTTGACTCCCAACCCCTCCTGCACGATACGTCCGTCCCGGATGCTCCAAAGCCCCGCGGCGTTCAGCTCGAAGCTGCGGTTCCACACCAGTTCTCCCCACAGTCCGCCGTTGCAGGAGTTGTAGATGTGTTCCAGGAAGTGGCCGTAGACCTTCTCGTCGACGCGGTTGACCACCGTGGCCGGATCGAGCGTCAAACGCACAGGCTCCTCGGCCCGCGACGCGAAGCCGGCCGCCAAAACAACCAGGACTGCTACTGAACAGCGCATCAGTCAGGTCTCCAAGAATCACGAGGGCCGTGGGGAGGTTTCGAGTGGTCCGCCTTGCACTGGCCGCCAGTCTACGTCCGGGATGCTCGCCGTTGCAAGAACCAGGGGCGAAGAGCTGCAATTCAGACGTAAGCGGAGCCGGCGGCGGGCAGCGGGCGACGCCCAGAGGCGGCCCCGGGGCTCGCGCCGCCCGGCACATCAGGAACCGGCCGGGCGATCGTGGGGCGAGCCCGGCGTCTCCTGTTGCAGTCGCCGCGTCTTGGCCAAGGCCTTGCGCCGGGCCTTCCCCTCCAGGCTCAGGGTCATCTCCATGTGCTCCAGCAAGGTGAAGAAGGCGAAGTATTGTTGCCGGTACACGATCACTCGATCGCCGTCCGGCAACAGCCGCCGCGTCGTCGGCCAGGTGCGGCGGTTGAGCTCCTCGTGGCCCTGCTGGAGGAGATGGATCTGCAGCAGGCTGTAGGTCAGGCACACAAACACCGTCTGGCTCACCACCAGGTTCCAGGCCGTCGAGTGGAACCGCGTCAGGTCCCAGAAGCACTTGACCTGCCGATGCCGCTCTTCAATGTCCGTGCGCAAGCCGTAGCGGTCGCGGATCTGCCGGGCGCTGGACTCCGACGCCGTGGTCACCACCAGCCAGCTTGTTTCATGGCCGTCGGCGTAGATGTCCCGGGAGAGCACGCCGGTCAAGGGGACCGGGCAGTCGGACCAACTGGTCAGTTGGGGAAAGCGGGCGATCAGTGTCTTCTGACGCACCTTGCTCGGGTCCGGCGGTTGGCTGGCCTCCTGGTCCGCCCGGCGGCGGGCCAACGTCCGCTGCCGCTGCCGTTCCCGTTTCTGCGCCGTTGGATGCGGCGGGTGCGACGGCCGCGAGGTCGGCAGCGACGGACGACGCGTCGGCTCGTACTCCTCCCACTTCGGCGACAGTTGGCACAGGCCCCGCACGTCCTCCAGGATGTCCATGTCCGAGCGGATGGGAATCACCGTGTCGATGCCGTGGTCTTGCTTCAAGCGGCCGATCTGCGGGCCGTTGATGAAGCCGCGGTCCACTAAGAGGACCTTCATCACCCCTCGGCCCACGCTGGCCAAGAAGGTCTCCAGCAGCGGCCACAACGCCGTCGCCTCCGAGTCGGTGCCCCGCAGCACCCGCACCCCGACCACCACAAACCGCTCTCCCACCGCGTCCGCGTGCAAGAGAAACAGCGCCTTGTAGCAACGCCGCCAGCGGCAGCGGTCACGCTGCGCCTTGGTCATCTGCTGCTCCTGCTGCTTGCTCACCGGATGGTTGTGCTCGTCGAACAACAGCCGCACCGAGCCCTCGTAGCGCTTGTTGTCGGGCACGAAGAGGTACGAGCCATCGGCGATGAAGATCCCCTCCTCGTCGTAGGCCCCGAGTTCGCCGTACAACGCCGCCACGTGGCGGTTGTACCACGCCTCCAGTTCGTCCGCCTGGGTGTCGCGGGCCAGCTTGCGGAGGTAGTCCTGGTCGCAGGGAGTCTCCCGCGGATAGAGATTCCGGTCGTTGAAGCCCGTGCAATGGATCTCCAGGTTCCCGCTCTGAGGATCGATCTGCCGTTGGCCCACCTCCGGTCCCAAGGCGTCGATCAAGCCCCCCGAGCGGATGATCCAGGGATAAGCGTGAAAGCTGTGCATCCCGTGCAGCCGCAGGGAGAGTTGGCTGGAAAGGTACATCCACATCGGGACGTGATGACGCTGGCGCGGCGACGGGTAGTGGGCGGCCAGCTTGTCCACCACCTCGCGGCGGAAGAGGAACTGGAAGAACTTCGTCTCGGCCACGTCGGAGGCCAGTTCCACATAGTCGAAGCGGCCCTCGCGGAACTCGTCGATCACCAGCGGCTTGTTGTTCTCGAATACGACCAGGTCCATGGCATTACCTCCGGGGACGTCGGGAAGGGGAAGAGCGGAGCTTTGCGAACCGGCGTTCGCCTTCCTCCACGCGCGCGGCTTCGATGCGGTCGATGAGCGAGAGGATCTCTCGCTCCAGCCGCAGCAGTTGCGTGCGGGCCTGGCGGAACCGCCGGTAGTCGTCGGTAAGTTCCCGCACAGCGGGGAGTTGTTCGGGCGTAAGGGCGAGGTTTCGCGGTCGGCCTTGGCCGCGGTAGCTCAGCACGGTGCTGGCGTGCAGTTCTCCTCGGGCACAGCGGCAGGCGGGCTTTCCGCACCGGCGGCGGAGGGTGTAGAGCGAGCCGGGCAGGAGCGGCTGGCGGCCGAGGAAGGTCTCCAGCAGGGAGGGAAGTTGCTGCTGGAGTTCGAGGAGTTGTCGGCGTAGTGCGCTGAGGTCGTGAGGCATGGGTTGTCCCGGAAGAAGGGGGTGGTCGCTGTCTGTAGATTATTATAGAAATGAATCTACAGAAATCAAGGGGCGGAAGAAAAAAATCGTCCCGGGGGCCAAAATCGTGGAATTCAGGTCGGGCGAGGGGAGGTCGCACCCTGGCACGATCCTGAGCGACGCGGAATAGCCGCAGGGCCTGCGGAGCGGCAGAACGGCCCTTTTCTCGTCCGCGGGCGAAACGACGCCTCCCGCGGCGTCCTACGCGGCCGCCCCCGGCCCGCCGCTTACGTCTGAATCACAGTTTTCGACTTCGCGTGGGCGTAACCGTTCACGGGGACTGTCCCCATTTTCGCGGCGAAGTCCGCGAAAATGGGACTGTCCCCCTGGCCAGTAAGGAGACAAGCCCATCTTTCGGCGCGAAACGGCCCGAAAAACGAGCCAGTCTCCGGCCTGTGAACGGTTACAGTCGGGCGGAAAAGGCGATCGGGCAAGGCTAGCTCCCCGGGCCTTGTTCCGGCGATCCCGACGGACGGTTGAACCGCCGGGCCATGATGACGAACGCCCCCGTCACCGGGATCATGATCAAGGCGAACAGCCCGAAGTATCGGCCGGGCGAGAGTTCGACGCCCAGCACGGTTTGCCCATACAGCGGCGTCACCTGCGCGTTGATCATGTTGGCGAAGAACACGGTCAACAGCCAGCAGGCGGTCACGAAGCTCTTCATCGTGGCCGGCGCGGCGGTGAAGGCCAACTCCAATCCGACCACCGAGATGCAGATCTCGGCCACCGTGATCAACAGGTAGGAAACGACCTCCCAAAGCACCGACACCTTGCCCGACTCGGCGGCCAGGAAACCGGCCGCCGACATGATCGCCATGGTGATCGTGGTGAGCACGAACCCGATGAGCATTTTGCTGGTCGGCTTCAGGTCGAAGCCGATCCGGGCCAAATAGTGCCACAAGAGGGTGATCGGCGGCAAGAGCAGCACGATGAGCACCGGGTTGATGGTCTGGAGCAGGTCGGGCGGCAGCGACGTTTCGAACAGGTCGACGCCCAGCCGGTCGCGGGCGAAGGTGAGCAACGCGTGTTGCCAGGCGCCGGGCGGGTGGTTGAACACGTCCAGCGCAAGGTGGTCCTTGGCGAACAGCGTCCACGTCGTGGCCGACTGGTCGAAGATGCTCCAGAAGAACGTCACCACCACGAACAGCCCGAAGATCCGCCGCAGCACCACGAGGCGCTGGCGGCGCTCTTCCGGCGAAAGCCGCTTGCGCTGGATCGTTTCCACCCCGTAAAACGGCTTGCCCGACGCAAAGATCAAAAACGCCATGGTCATCAAGGCGGCGGGAAAAAGAAACGCCGTGGCGTAGCCGTAGCGGTCGCGGATCCACGGCATGGCGAACGACGAGAGGGCCGCGCCGATGTTGATCGCGCCGTAGAACATGGCGAAGGCGTCGCTGCGGAGCTTGGTCCGGCCGGGCCGCTTCTGGTCGTAGGTCAGCCCCATGAGCGTGGAGATGTTCGGCTTGATCACCCCGCTCCCCATGGCCAACAGGGCCAGCGAGATGAACAGGAACGTGCGGTTTTGGAACGCCTCGATGGCCAGCATCAACTGCCCGGCGATGTACGGGACGCAGAAGCCGACGATCGTGCGGTACTTGCCCAGGTAGTTGTCGGCCACGTAGCCGCCGATCAGCGGCAGGAGGTAACAGGCGGCGATGAAATACGACATCACGCGGCTGGCCTCCCCGTCGCTGAACCCCAGCACGCGGATCATGTACAATAGCAAGATCGCCCGCATGCCGTAGTAGCAGCACCGCTCGGCGAATTCTCCCCAAAAGAAAAACCAGAAGCCGACCGGGTGGTCGCGCAAGGCCGCGCGTTCGCGGGCCGGCTCGTGCTTGTCGGACGGGGAACCGCTTTTTTCATTCGGACTCATGGAATCTCACTTCGCCTTGCTGGCCAACGCGCCCCTGGCCCCCTGCCGGGCGAGCCGGCCGGGGGCAGGACATGGCCTTGCCGTCTCTCAGTTGCGGAAATCCCGCGAAAACGCCTTGGGGCTCAGGTCTTCGCCGGTGGCGCGACGGGTCAAGCCGTTCCAGTCGAGCGTGCGGCCCGGGGCGAACACCCGCTCGATCAGGTAGCGCCCTACGGCCTTGTTGCCGACGTACACGGCGTTGGCCGGCTCGGCGCCGGCGAGCACGTCGCGGGCGATCGCCTGATGCAACTGGGCGGCGAACAACTCGCCCAGCATGTAGTTGTGGTAATAGGCCGGCGCGCTGACGATGTGGATCTTGGCCGCGTAGTCCGGCGCGTTGCGTCCCTCGGGCCGCTTGACGCGCTGGTACTTCTCGACCAGGTCCCACCACAATCGATTCAAGTCCTGGCTCGGGTCGGCGTACAGCGCCTTCTCGAAGCGGAACATCACCTGACACCACCTTGAAAAGATCAAGAGTTGGTTGCGGCGGAGCTTTTCGCCGCGTTGCTGGAAGGCCTTCGGGTCGGGGACCTCGACGCCGACGGCCTTGAGCCAATCGGCGTTGCGCGCGAAGCGCTCGAACATCATCGCGATTCCCTCGGTCGTCAGCGTGTGCGCTTCGCAGCGCAGCGCGTAGGGCACGCTCGCCGGGATGTTCTTGCTGGAGTAGACCGCGTGGCCCAGCTCGTGCAGCATCGTGGAGAGCCACTGATAATTGGGCACGACGTTGGCCAGCACGCGCACGTCGCCGGCGCGGTCGATGTCGATGCAGAAGGCGTGCGGGTTCTTGCCCGGCTTTTCGTAGAGGTCGCTGCGGGCCAGCACATCGTCGATCGGCAGGCCGATCCCCGCGTAAAACTCGCGGCAGACTCGAAGGATGTCGACGTTCGCGTACACGGCCTCGTCCGCCGGCCCGAACACGGCCGGCGATTCCTGGAAGAAGGGATCGTGATAGTGCCAGGGGCGAAGCTCTTCGACGGCCACGCCGCAGTGGGCGGCCAGCGCCGCGTCCAGCTCGGCCTTGGCGGCCTCGAACGGCTGGCGGGTCAAGGCGTCCAGCTCGTCGAACAGCCGCAGCACCTGTTCCTGGCTTTGTTCGGCCAACGCAAGCTGCATGGCGTGAAAATCGCCGAACCCCAGCCTCTTGGCCGCCCGGTTCCGCAGGCCGACCAGCTCCTTCAGGTCCGCCTCGACGACCGGCCCGACCCCCTTGCCCGCTTCCCAAACCGCTTTGCGCTCGGCGGAGTCCTTCGACGTGCGGAGGATCCGGCGGACTTCGTTGTCGCTCAATTCCTTCCCGCCCACTTTCGGCCGATAAACGTTGAACGCCTGTTCGATCTTGTTCGACCTGGCCAGAATGGCCTTGAGCAGCTCGGGATCGATCTGGCGGGGCAGATATTGCAGGTAGAGCACCGCGATTTGTCGGGCCACGAGGGGATCCTTCAGGGGCCGCTCCTGGATGGCCTTCAACTCGGCAAAGGCTTGGGGGTCGGCCAGTTGCAGTTCAAGCCGCGCCTCGGCCTCTTCCTTGAGTTTGTAGTCCTCATCCTTGCCGGACACGTTGGCGGCCCACCACCGACGGCCTACCTCGATTTCCAGCGGCTGGATCGTCGCCTCGTGCCGGGCGATGAACTTCCTTGCCCGGGCGTCGTTGTCCTCGGCCGCGGCGGCCTGACCGGCCAGCACCACTCCCACGGTGAACATGCATCCCCCCAACAAAACATGCGTCATCGACATGATGATGGATCCTTATTCCCAAGGCTTGCGGCCCGGCCGCCTTGCCCTGCCGATTTCGGCCTGACGATGGTAAGCGTTCGCGCCACGACGTGGAGGGCCGCGCTCCGCCGTGGCCTTCATCCTGCGCGGACGCATTGCGGGACGGTCTTGTGGCAACGCGCCCCGAGGCGCCCGCGATTCCGGGGTATTCTGCCAAACTCCCCCCGGCGAGGCAACCCGCACGTGCACGGCCGCCCCGGCGAGTTTTCGCCCCCTCGCGGTTTTCCCGCTCCCTCCGCGCCGTCGCGGAAGAGTTGTCCACCGCGGGGGCGGTCCCCATTGCCGGGACGGGGGCAGACGCGTTTTTCAGCCCAAAACGGGCCGAAAAACCTGCCAGTCCCCGTGAACGGTTGCAGGGAAGAGGATCTCAGAAACGGGTTCGCTCGAAAGTTTCCTTGCGTTGGGTCATCACGCGTTGGATCTCGGCGACGGCGTCTTTCTTGGTCTTTGGCTTGGCGCTGATGCCCAGCGCCTTGGCGATTTCGAGAAGTTCGTCCTTCTTGAATTGTTTGTCCAGCCGCTTGATCTCGGCTTCGATCGAGGCGTAGGAAACCTCGGGGCTGGTGACGCGATCAAAAAAGGCGCGGACCTGATCGATCGCCGCGGCGAGGGCTTGGGGATCGCCGGCCTTGGCGGCCGAGCGGGTTGTCCTCGCCCGGCCCGAGGTCGGGACCACGCCGGTCTTGGCGTACTGATCGGCGGCGGCAAGGAAGTCGGCGAACTGAACGAGGCTCCACTCGCGGAACGGCTCGAGGGCCGCGCACGCCCGGCTCAAGTCCTCGGCCGCCTTTTTCGCTCCCGACGCGCTAAGCGGCTGGCTGAGGCTGGAGAGAAACAACTGGAGCTGGCTGACGTTCATGGGCGGCCATCCTTTCGCGGAGTTCGCGCGCGAGATCGCGGAACATGGGTTCAACATCCTGATAGAACACGGCGAAGCGATTGGCTCGGGCGGCCTCGGCGAACGCGCCCTTCTGGCGGATCACGGTGCGGAATTGATGGACCTCCCTACCCCACGTGTCCTCGCACAACCGCGGCAGGGCGTCCCAGATCGCTTGCTCCCGCTGGATCAGGCGCTCCTTGGGATGCGTCCGGTTGGCCACCAGGCCGAGGACCTCCAAGCGGGGACAGAGCACTGCCTGAAGGTTTTTCAGGGCGCGAAGTTGGCGCGGCACCGCCTCGGCCGAAGTCTGGTCGGGAATCACCGGGATCAGAACGAAATCCGCGGCGGAGAAGGCGTTGATGCAGGCGGTGGTCAGGCGCGGGGGGCAGTCCAGGAGGACGAAATCGAACTGCTGCGCCACGGCGGGCGCGTGGAGGTAGGATCGGAGCACGTGCCGCACGTCGCGGCGTTCCGGGCGCAGGAGCCATTCGGCCATGGCGCGGTTTTCCACGTCGGCCAGGTTCTCATCGGCCGCGATGACGCGCAGCCGCGGCTGTTCGGGCGCCGCGTGGCAGCAGCGGCCGAAAGCGTCGATGTCGAGTTCCGGCGCTTGGAAAAGCCGATCGACGAATTCGCCGCGGCGGCGGATTTCCTCGATTGCGTCAGGCGGCAGGCAGAGCGAGGTGAGCGATCCCTGATAGTCCAGATCGATCAACAGGACGCGGTGGTTCTCGGCCAGCAGCGCCCCCAGGTTGGCGGCCAGCGTCGTCTTGCCCACGCCCCCTTTCAGGTTCGCCAAGGCGATGATCCGGAGGCCGCGCTGGGGTATGGGACAGAAGGCGGGCACGGGCCCGACGGAGACCTTCTCCCAGATCTTCCCGTCGAAACCCGCCAGACGCTGCGTCTGCTCGGTCAGTTCCGCGACCTGTTGGAGCAGGGCGGCCTCGCTTTCTTTTCGGGCCACCAATTCGCTGGCGACGTCGACTTGAATGGTCAACAAGCGCTCGCGTTCCTTGCGCAGCCCGTCCAGCTCCATCTCCAGGCGCGCACGGTCCTCGCGGAGCAGTCGGGCCTCGCTCTGGATGGCGTCGTGGGCCGCGCGGAGGCCGAGCGCCTCCTCTCGGGCAGCGCTGAGCTGCCCCTCGAGCTTTCCCTTGGTCTCGCTGAGTCGCCGGTTCTCTTCCGACGCCGCCTCGGCCGCGGCGCGAAGCCGCTCGGCGTCTTCCTTGACGCACGCCAGGGCAGTGGCCAACTGCGTTTTCGATTGGCGCAGCGACTCGGCTTCGCTGCCCAGCGCGACCACCTCCGCGCGAAGCCGGTCGTTCTCGGCATGGGTGATCTGAAGATCGGCGTCCTTGGCCGCGTTGGCCGCCACCAGGCGGTTGTTGTCCGACGCAAGTTCTTCGATCCTGCGCAACAGCGGACGCCGCGAGACCCAATGCACGGAGGTCAGCACCAGCGCGACGGCCCCGACTCCCAAGGCGAACGCAACCACATGGCCCGGTCCCTGGCGCACCATCTCCGTCAGCATCTCGTAGAGTTCGTGGGTGCTCATCAACGGTCTCCGGGCGACAGGAAACGCCGGGCTGGCCCGCGGGCATATCCCGATTATTGGCTGGGACAAGTCCCCCGGTCAATCTTGGCCTGGCGCGCCGGCCGGGTAGCGTGCGCCGGCCGAAGCGATTATACTGGATCGGAGATTGGGCAGGTCCGTTGGGCCTGCAACCCCCCGCTGAAGACGGTCCGGATGGCCTGAAACCATGACGTTTCCGGCGCCGGTCTTCGGCAGCCCACCCCCGGCATCAGAAAGGCGGTTTTCTGATGAGCCGAGTCCCTCCGATCCGCCGGCGCCGACGTTGGGAGCGGTGGCTCTTTTCGATCGCGTCGTTGACGGTGACGCTGGCCCTGGTCGGCGCCGCCGTTCGGACTAATCTCAGCCTGGGCTCGCGCGCTACCGACCCGCTCACCTGCCGCGTGACGCGAGGGCCGTTTCAGCACGACGTTTTCGTCCAGGGCGAGGTGGAAAGCGCGGTCAACGTCGAGGTGCGATGCGAAGTCCGCTCGGAGTCGAGTTCCTGGGTTCGGATCCTGGACGTGATCCCCGAGGGGACGATGGTCCAACCCGGCGACGTCCTCGTGCGACTCGATTCCTCCGGCCTGGAGGCCGATCGGGATCGACAACGGATCGTCTGCGCTCAGGCCAGGGCGGCCGTGATCCAGGCCCGCACCCGGTACGAAACGGCGAAACTGAACAAGGAGGCGTACCTTGGCGATGAGTTCCGCTTGGCCGAGGAAAAGGCCAAGTCGGCCCTGATGGTCGCCGAGGAGGCGGAGCGACGGGCGAAGGAGTTCCTGGAATGCAGCCGCGAGTTGGCCGAACAGGGCTACATCACGGAACTCCAGCTTCGCGCCGACGAGTATGCGTGGCGGGCGGCGAAGACGGACCTCCACATGGCCCAAATCCGCCTCGCCGTGCTGGAGAATTTCACCAAGCCGGTCCGGCTCACCCAGCTCAACGCGGCGCTGGTGACGGCCCAGGCCAGGCTGGCGGCGGCGCAATGCCATGAAAATCTGGCGCTGGAGCGACTGAAGCAGATCGAGGAGCAGATCGAAAAATGCGTGGTCCGGGCCCACGTGTCGGGCCAGGTGGTGCTGGCCCACCTGTTCCACAACGACCACGCCCACATGGTCCAGCCCGGCGAATTGACCATCGAGAAGCGCGTCTTGGTCCGCCTGCCCGACTTCCGAAAAATGCAGGTTGCCGCCCTGGTGGAAGAGGACAAAATCGCCCTGGTCCGGCCCGGCATGGCGGCGACGGTTCGGCTTCAGGCCTTTCCCAACGTGGCGGTCCGCGGCCGGGTGACCAAGATCCACGAGTATCCCGTGGCCGAGGATTGGCTCGGCTCGGCGATCAAACGCTACAAGACGATCATCGCCATCGATTCTCCACCGCCCGGGACGCGGCCCGGCATGACCGCCGAAGCCAGACTCCATCTCCACCGTCTCGAAAACCCGCTGCAAGTCCCTTGCCCCGCCGTGATCCGCCACGGAGACAAGAGCTACTGCATCGGGATCAAGGACGGGGAGTATGAGCTGCGGGAAGTGGTTCTGGGGCCCAGCAACGGCGCGAACGTGGTGGTTCGCGAGGGGCTCCGCGAAGGCGAGCAAATCGCGCTGGCCGCCGCCTCGCATCGCGACAAAATCCAGTTGCCCGACCTCAAACAGCCCTCCCCCGTCGTTTCGTCCCTTTCGGCCGACCTTCGCGGCCCCGCGGGCGCGCGGGCTCAGAATTGACGCTTCGGACGCGGCCCACCACCACCGGCCCTTGCGCCCCACCGAAGCGATCTTTATTCCCCTGTGGGCTGGATTTCAAACCGCTTTTTATAGTGGGTCTCTCGCAAGCAATTTCGACAGGCTCCTTGCGAGATGTCCCCCATGGAGTCGGGGTCGCTGACCGCCGCAGTCTGGAAATCGCGCTTGTGCTTGCCGCGACGGCAGGGAGGGACTAAGCTGGCAAGGGGCGAAACGCCTGCGGTCGCTTGAACGGTCTTTTTCGGGAGACGGGCGATGTTCAAGAGGCGGCTTGTTCTGGAGGGGCTTGAAGACCGGAGGATGATGAGTTCGGGAACCTTCGTCTCGCTGCTTGGCGGGGCGATTCCCTCCCGAATCGGCGAAGACGCGGTCGCCGCCGTCAGCGGTCCCGCGCCAGGCATGTTCCTGGGGTTGCCCGATCTGTATGAACCCGACAATTCCGCCGCCAGCGCCAAGCCGATCGCCACCGACGGCCGTTCGCAGCGGCACACGATGCATCAGCCCAGCGACCAGGATTGGGTCCGATTCACGCTGGCCGAGCGATCGAATGTCTCCATCGTCACCCGCGGCCGCGCCGGAAACACGGAACTGACCGTGTTTGGGCCTGGGGATCCCTCCTCGGCGATTGCCTCCAGCGACGGCAACGGCGGTTTTGCCCGTCTCGACTTGCGCGGGGCGAGCGCCTTGGAGGCGGGCGTGTACTACGTTCGCGTGCGGGAATACCAGCAGGATGCGCGGATCGGGTCGTACCAGCTCAGCGTGAAGGCGACTCCGGCTCCGCTGCCCGATGGGTTTGAAGCCGACGATGCTCCGGCCTTGGCCCGGCCGATCGAGGTGAACGGGGGGCCCCAGGCTCGCTCGATCCACGCGCCCAACGACGTGGATTGGGCCGTGTTCCAGCTCCAGGCCGCGGCCGACGTGGTGATCGAGACGCGGGGCGTTTCAGGCGACACGCGCTTGTGGCTGTACGGCGCGGACCCCAACGCCGCTCCGATCGAGTTCGACAACAACGACGGCGTCGGCAGTTTTTCGGTGATTGTCCGCGCCGGCGCGAGGGCCCTGCCGGCCGGCGTTTATTACGTCAAGGTGGACGAGGCGGGCCAAAACGCCGTCATCGGCCATTACACGCTGAGCGTCACGGCGCTCCAATTGGGCGACATCCTGCTGACCCAAGGCAAGGACGGCCTGGCGAAGGGGATCCGGCTCGGCGAATCGGTCGAACTCGGCGTGGCGTTCGCCGACACGTTCTCCCACGCGGCGATCTACGTGGGCGGGGGCCAGGTGGCGGAGATGCTGACCAGCGGGTTTGCCGTCACCCCGCTGGCCAAACGCTACGCGGAGTCGCAGCGCGTGGACATTCTCCGCGACCGCGGCGTCGACGAGCAGGTCGGCGCCGCCGTGGTCGAGGCCGCGATGAAGTACGCCGGCACGCCCTACGGCTTTGCCCAGATCAGCGTGTTCGCCGCCGCGGCGCTTGCTCCCGGCCAGCCGCACAAGGTCGAGCATTCGGTTGCCTACGCGGCGTACAAGTCGCGCAGTGCCGGCACGCAGCGGATGATCTGTTCGGAGCTGGTCGCCGTGGCGTACGACGAGGCCCTGGTTCCCATCGAGGTGACGCTTTGGCCGACGCTGGCCCCGATCAGCGGCGAAAAGGAGTTTCGCATGGACTTCACCTCGCCCACGATGCTGGCCCTCAGCCCGGATTTGACTCGCCTGAACGCTTGACGAGAAAGCCATGAACATGCGCCGAAAGCGATGCAGTGGGATCGCCGCGTCGGTCGCGGCGGCGGTGCACCTTGCCGTGGGAAGCGTCTTCGGGGCCCCGCCCGGCGGCCCGGCCAAGGAAGAGGCCGTGATTCCCGACGCGCAGGTCGGCAGCCTCTTTCCCTTGCTCCGCGCGACCGCCGCCCGCTCCACGTTCGACCTGTCGTTCCTCCAAGAGCGGTTCCAAGACGTCGAGGCCTGGAAACGCGAGGCCCGGCCCAAGGTCTTGAGCCTGCTGCACTACGATCCGCCGCGGTGCGATCCGCGGGCCGAGGTGGTCGAGCGGGTGGATTGCGGGACGTACGTGCGCGAGAAGCTCTATTTCAACACGACGCCGGACATTCGCGTTCCGGCGTACCTGCTTCTGCCCAAGGGCGAGCCCAAACGCCGGCCGGCCGTCGTCGCGCTCCATGACCACGGGGGGTTTTTCGTCTGGGGCAAGGAAAAGGTGATCGCCACCGAGAACGAGCATCCCGCGCTGACCGCGTTCAAGCGGACGTCGTACTCGGGCCGCAGCTACGGAGACGAACTCGCCAGGCGGGGCTACGTGGTCATCGCCATCGACATGTTCTATTGGGGCGAGCGGCGGATGCGCTTCGCCCAGGATCCGCCCGCCTGGCGCGACCGCAACGCGATGAGCGTCGAGGACGTCGCGGCCATGAACCGGCGATGCTCGGCCCAAACCGCGCTGGTCGCCACGGGGCTTTTCGAGGCGGGCGCGACGTGGGCGGGCGTGATGTTCCTCGACGACATCCGCACCGTCGACTACCTGGCGACCCGGCCCGAGGTCGATCCCGAACGCATCGCGTGCTGCGGTCTTTCCGTCGGCGGGTTCCGCGCCGCCCACCTTGCCGGCCTGGACCCGCGCATCAAGGCGGCGGTCGTCGTGGGCTGGATGTCCACCTATGGGTCGATGCTCCAGAACAAGTTGACCAGCATCGGCTTCATGAAGGTCGTGCCGGGGCTGTATCAGCACATGGACCTGCCCGACGTGGTCTCCATGCTCGCTCCCGGCCCGCTGATGGTCATCCACGGAAGCCAGGACGGGCTGTTTCCTCCCGACGGCGTGCGCGCGGCTTTCGACAAGATCGCCGCCGTGTACCAGAAGGCGGGCGCGCCCGACCGCTTCCAAGGCGTCGTCTACGAGGGCCCCCACGAATTCAACGCCCAGATGCAGGAAAAGGCCTTCGCGTGGCTGGACCGTTGGCTCAAGCCGTGAGACCGGGCCGGCGGCGGCCGCGCGACGTGGCGGCTCAAGGCGATGCCGGCCGACTTTTCGCCATCTTTCGCGCCACCCAGACGTCGTGCGACATCTGATACGCCGACGGGCTGGGCCAATGGGCGAGCACGTCGGCGTTTCCGAGAAGCTGGCCGCGCACGTATTCGGGCGGATGATACGCCACGAAACACTTGCTCCCCTCGCGCACCCCGCCGCGGACCACGAGTTGGCCCTCGCGATAGCGTCGCCTCTCGCCGGGCAAGAGGCGGTCCGCGCAGGCATCGCCGTGGGTCGTGAAGATCACGATTCCCGAGGGGCGGACCACGCGGAACAGTTCGTCGATCCAGCGAGGGTGGCCTTCGGCCGACAGGTGCGTGAACACCGAGAGGGCGTAGAGGGCGTCGAACGAGCCGCTCTCGAACGGCAACGGGGGATCGAGGCCGTTGCGGCGGAACTCCACGCCGGGGATGTGGACGGCGCACCAGGCGACGGAGGCGGGATTGAAGTCGGCGCCGAAAAGTTCGACCTCCCGGTCCCCCAGGGCGGAGCGAAGATGCCGGATCACGCGGCCGGGACCGCAGCCCCATTCGCAAATCCTCAGCGACGCGGCGGCGAGATGCTCCCGAACCACGTCGGCCACGAGCCGCGCGTGCAGCATTCCGGAATCGTGGTACGCTTGCCAATCGACGTGGTTGTAGGCGTCGAAAGCCAAGGCGGCGGGCGGGACGGCGAAATGGGGATGCGCGGCGAGAAAACGGCGGTTGGCCCTGCCTCTTTTCACAAGTTCCACAACGAGCATCGCCCGGTCCGCCAGGGTCAGCAGCCGGACCTTGCGCAACAGGCCAACGATGCGTTGACGCACGGCGGTCATTTCGCGGTGAACATGGGCAGGAACCTGCCGCGGGGCTCGACGTCGCGAACCTCGTTGCCGACCCAACGGACGGTGATCGCCGCCGATCTGCCCGGCACGCTCTTCGGCACAAAGCGCTGCGTGAACTGCGGCACGGACCACCCGAGCGTGATCTCTTCGCCGGATTGGACGCCCTCGCAGACGACGTAGGCCCCGGCGTCGCCGCCCCAGACGACCGGCTGGCTCTTCGCATTCCGCGCGAGGCGCACGGCCTGGCGATCGGCCCAGGCCGGAGGACGCAGCCAATAGGTCCCCGGCTTGCGCGCGAGGACGTCGACGCGTCCATCTTCGGGTCGCCAGGCCGAGACCTTGGCCGCCGGATGATCGCGGCCGATGGCCATATTGACCTGCACGCGCCCGTCGCGCTCTTCGACCACGCTCGCGTAGACCTCCCACAACCCGCGCATCCCTTCCGGCGGACAGCAGCCCATCATCTGAATGCCGTTCTGAGAGAGTCCCGGAACGCCGAGCTTGGGATTGTCGGGATAGCTGACCCAGTCGTTGAAGGTGGCCTGGGCCACGAACCCGCCTTCCAGCCGGCGGAGGTCCTCCAGCGCCTGGCGGATTACCGGCTCCGGTTTCTCCTTGTGGATTTCGCGGAAGAGGGTTACGAACTGGGGCGTGAGGAAAAACTGCGAGCGCCGAAGCTCGTTGCGCACGGTTCGCTCGAGGTGGTCCCAATAGTGCGGCATTCCGGACCGGGCCAGCCACGCCCCGACGCTCGCCATGTCGCCCACCACGCAGATCTCGGTGCGGTATTCCGGCTGGGGAATGAACTCGGGATACCAGCCGAAGTCCGTGCCGTGGGCCAGCACGAACTCGTAGACCCTGCGGGCCCAATCCACGTAGCGAGGTTCCTTGGCTGCGACGCCGAGATGGGCCACGCCCCAGACGGCGTGCGTGTGGAGGTGGACGTGCTGCTGAAACGCCCCCGTCTTGGGGTCGATGCCGATCTCGGCCTGGTCCTTCTGGCTGCCGGCCAGGAAGCCTTCGGCCACCGCCTTGGCGAAATCGAGGGCCTCGCGGTCGCCGGTGCACTCCCAGTAGCGCACGCAAGGCTCGACCACGAACGGATAATTCCGAGCGTGCTCGGCGCACCAGCCGTCGCGAAGCCACTTGCCGTCCTTGTAGGGCGCGATGCCGGGATAGTAGGCGCGCGGGCCGTCCCACAGGGCCAGGCCTTTCAGGGCGAGGAACGTCTTGCGGGCCCGTTGCTTGACCGCCGCGTCGCCGGTCCGCTGGAATTCCTCGGCGAGCAGAAAGAGCAGCTTGGCCGTCGTCCACGAGCCAGCCCACTCGCCGTCGATCGCCGTGCCGACGTAGGCCACGGGATTGATCCATGCGAGGCCGTCGTCGCGCTGATAGCCCGACACGCGGGCCTTGACGCCGCGTTCGACCGCGCAGGGCTGCTCCTCGCCGGCCATCCGCCGCATGTTCGCATACTGCGTGGCCATGCGGCAGTCGGTGTCGCCCAACGAGACGGGGTCGAAGCCCCAGCGGTTCGAGGCAATCAGCGGAACGTGGCAGGGGATCCCCAGCGGTCCCAGCGAGAACTTGCACTCGTAGTTCCGTTTCGGATCCGGATTGCCGCGAAGATAGTTCAGCGCCGCCTTGGCCATGGCCCCAAGGTCGAGATCGTCCGGCTGAGGATTGGCCGACGGCGCGAGGACCACCACGTCGCGGATCTCGCCGCGAAAGTGTTCGGAAATCGTTTCGCTCGCGGCGACGTCGGCTCCGATCATGGCGCCGACGACCAACCAGGCGGGCAACGCCGCCACAACAATCTCTCGACGCCTGCGCATCGCAAAGCCCCCAAGGGTAACAGATCGGCAGAGCTCACTATATCGTGCGGTCGTGCGATACGCTAGACTCGTCGGGTGTGCGGGAGAGTTGCCGGGGCCGGTTGTCCCGACTCCCAGGAAACCTCCTAAAGAAGCAGGAAAACGATTTCTCTTGCCGTCCCACCCTGAGGGCCTTGAAGCCGTTGAGGTCTCCCCCATGAAATCGATAGGGCTTGTGTCCTGCGCTTTGCTGGCGTGCTTGCATCCGGCGACCCTTGCCGAAACGCTGGATCTCGGCGCCAGCAAACTGACGGTGGACGAACGGGCGTTCGTCTCGGAACTGACCTTCGCCGACGGCGCCAAGTGGCCGTCGCCCGCCCAGCCGGCGTTTTGGATTGACGCAGCGGGGCGAACCTATCCGCCCAAAGCGATGGAACCACGCGGCGGACAGTGGCGCGTTCAATTCGAAAACGGCGCGGTCGCCGAATTCCGCGTTACGACCGGTCGGGGATTCGCCGTGTTTCGCCTGACGAAACTGGAACCGAAAGAACCACTTGCGCGGTTCCGGTTGTTCAATCTGGCGGCCCCGGCCGGGGCGCGCGTGTCGGGCACTCTGAACGGCGCGGCCCACGAGGGACATTTCGCCGCCGTGATGGTGGCCGAGCCGAACGTCCGGCCGGTGTTCGGGCAATCGGGCGGGTCCAAGGCCGATCGGCCGGGGTGCAGCCACGAGTTCGTCCGCGTGGACGATGCGAAGGCCGGCAGCCACGCCGCGCGCTTCACCGCCACCAGCGACGCCAAGCCCGGCGGATGGAGCATGAGGGGCAAGTCGTTTCCCGTGCCGCGCGACCTGACCGGATGCAAGGCGATCCGCGCTTGGGTCCACGGCGACGGCAAGGGCCAGGCCCTCAAAATCCAACTCTTCGACGGCGCCGGCGGATATCGCGACGATTATCTGACGATTGACTTTACGGGCTGGCGCCAGGTGACGCTGGCCGCCGCTGCGCTCAACACCGTGAAGTACGACCGCGTGGCCGCGATCAACTTCTATTACAACGGTCTTCCACCCGGCCAAACGGTGACTTGCCTCATCGACCAGGTCGAGGCGATTCTCGAACGGGACGGCAAGCAGACGGTGGAGTTGCTCGAGGATTTCGAGGCGGCCGATTCGCCGCTCTGGTCGTCGCCGGTCGTGGTGCTCGGCGTGGAGACGGCCAGCGATCACGGGCTGGAGCCGGCTGCGTTCGGCGTGATCGCTTGTCCGGAGGCGGAGCGGTTCGACGTGATCGAGCGATTCGAGCTGGCCGCCGGCCTCCCCTGCCCGCGCCCCGGCGGCGTGTGGAACAAGAAATCGCCCTGGATCAAGCGGTCGTATTTCTTCCTGACCGATTTCCGCGAATCGCAATTCGACGAGGCCCTCGCCATTGCCAAGCGGGGCGGGTTCCACATGATCCTCCTGGGCCAGGAATCGTGGTCGCTGGGCACGGGCCATTACCAGATCAACCGCGATCGGTTTCCCGACGGCTTGGAGGGACTGAAGCGGACCTTCGATCGGTTCCGGGAAGCCGGGTTCCACGTGGGCCTGCACTTCCTCGGACCGTCGATCTATCCGCCCGATCCGTATCTCGTGCCCGTGCCCGACCCTCGGCTGGTCAAAGGCGCGACCGCCACGCTGGCCGCGGACATCGACGCCAAGGCCCAGTTCCTCCCCATCGAAGCACCGCCGGAGAAGTTCCCCAACGAGGACGGCGGCTACGAAGGCGACGGCACGGTGCTCCAGGTGGGCGACGAGTTGATCTGGTACGGCAAGCGGTCGATGGAAAAACCCTATGGGTTCGCCGAGTGCCGCCGCGGCCACCTGGGCACCAAGGCGGCGGCGCATAAGAAGGGCGATCGCGTCAGCCACCTGGTTCGTTCCTACGGCTACCACATGTTCGACATGGACACGACGCTGTTGGACGAGGTGGCCGGCCATTTCGCCAAGGTGGCCAACACCTGCGGCGTCGAGATGATCTACTTCGACGGATCGGAGCGGCTCCAGGGCGACCACTGGTACTACAACGCCAAGCTGCACAAGGCCTTCTACGACAAGCTGGCGAACAAGGACATCGTGCTCCAGGCGAGCAGTTTCAGCCCCTATTCGTGGCACATCCTGGCCCGCAGCGCGTCGGCCGACGGCCACGGCGACCTGAAGGGCTATCTCGACGAGCGCTCGCCGGGCTTTGACTGGCTGGCGCGCGAGGGAATGCCGCTGGACATCGGCTGGTACTACGGCTACGACCCGATGAGCACGCCGGACCAGTACGAGTACATCCTCGGGGCGACCATCGGCTACGACTCGTCCATGTCGTTCCAGGTCTCGTGCGCGGCCGCGGCCCGGCACCCCTTCACCGGCGAGATCCTCGACTTGATCGCCCGGTATGAAAAACTCCGCCTGTCGGGCCGCGTGCCGGAAGAAATGCGCAAGCGGCTGCGGATCGATCCCGCGCTGGGCGGCAAGAAGGAGCCCGACGAGCGGGCCAAACTGCTTGATCGCCGACGCGAGTATCGCCTGTTGGGCGTCGAAGGCCGTCAGCATTTCCAACGGGTCGTGTACCCACCGTGGCGCGAGGTGAAGTCGGCCGAGGCCGGGCAGGCGAGTTGGACGGTGCGCGTCAGCGAGCCGCAAACGCGGATCGGCGTGCAAATCCACGCGATGAGCGGCCCCTGGCTCGACGCTGGACCCGCGTACCGAGCCGCCGACGCCCTGCTCTTGGAGTCGTTTGACGACCTGGCTCCCTACACGCGCGACCCGAAGAACCGCCGCGACGTTCGGGTCATCGAGCACGGCCAGTCGGGCTCCACCTCGCCCGGCGTCATCCAGCGGTTCGAGATTCGCGAAGACGGCCCGCGCGAAGGCAAGCGCTACGCCCTCTACACGGCCGAAAGCGCCAACGCGGGCGTGGGCGGATGGTCGGCGTTGGGCAAGACCTTCGATCCGCCGCTGGACCTGTCGTGGCACAAGGGGATCGGCTTCTGGCTCCGCGGCGACGGGCGCGGCGGGGCGTTCAAGCTCCAATTGACCGACGGGCGCGGGGCCACCGATTACTATGTGACCAACGACTTTACGGGCTGGCGTTACCAGCAGCTCGCCCGGCCGGAAAAGGACCCGATCGACTACGCCAAGGTCCGCACGCTGACGTTCTACTACAACGGCCTGCCGGGCAAGACCGCCGTCTCGTGCGGCATCGACGACGTGAAGGCCCTCCGCGCGCTCGACGAGCAGGCCCTCGCCGACCCGTATGTCGAGATCAACGGCCAGCGGTGGGAATTCAGCGGGCGTTTGAGCGCTGGCCAGTATGTCTTTTTCTGGCCCGGCGAGCCGATCACGCGCTACGGCCCGCCACTTAAGCAGCCCGAGATCTTCCGCGAGCAGGCCGCGCCGGTCGTACTGCCCCCCGGCGAGTATCCGGTCCGGCTAGGCTGCCGCGGCACGCTAACCCTGCCCGTCCGCGCGCGCGTCACGTTGCAGCCACCAGAGCGGCACGCGATTCCCTGAGGCCGTGGGTGGCTGGCGATTTCTGACGCTGGCGACGGCTATCCCGCCACGGCGGTCGGCGAATCGACGTCGAACACGGCCTGGGCTTGGGCCTTGGCCGCCGGTTGCTTTTCTTCCTTGGGCACGTCGCCTTTGAACACCGTGGCCAGGACGATGGTGCCGGCGAGCATGATGACCAGCGGCACGGCCCAGATTTTTTGCCATTGGAACTTGCCGTCGGCGGAGAAGCGGTCCATCACCGCGCCGGCAAGTTGCGAGCCGAGGAACAGACCCACGCCCGTGGTGGCGGCGAAGATCAGGGCCTGCATCGAGCTGCGGATCGCCTCCGGCGCGACCGTGGCGGCGTAAATCTGGCCGACGATCATGAACATCACGTAGGCCAGGCCGTGCAGCACCTGGGAGGCGACGATCAACTCCTTGGGCCGGCCGGCCACGTAGACCACATAGAGCGCCAGCCAGCACGCCGCGCCCAGCGTCAGCGTGGTCTTGAATCCCAACGCGCCCAGCACGGCCCCCAGGGCCACGACCGTGGCGATCGCTTGGGCGGCCTGGGCAATGCCCATCGTAGCCGGAACGGCCTTGGCCGAAATGCCCATGTCGATCATGAACCGGGCCGAGCCGAGGAAATAGAACTGCATCAGGCCGGCGATCACCAGCGACGTGACGATGAACACCAGGAAGTCGGGCCGGCCGAGCATGGCCAGGGCGTCGACGATCGGGACGCCGCCCTTGCCCGCCGGCGGAGTGGCCGGCAGGGCCAGGCAACAGACCGCCATGAGCACCGAGAGGATCGCGGCGAACACCAGGCAGTCGCTCCCGTCGCCCTCCCCCTTGCGCACCACGCGCCAACCGGTCAGCGCGTAGCCCACCAGGGCCCAGGCCACCGGCGCCCAGATGAAGACCCAGCTCTGAGTGCCCGGGTCGCTCACGTGGGCGAAGAGCACCGCATTGACCAGCGGCAGCGTCGCCCCGTAGCAGAGCGAGTAGAGCAGCATCACGACGAAATTCCCGCCGAAAGTCCGCTGCTTGACGGCGGCGAAAAGGAGCACCGCGCCCACCAGGTGGCAGGCCGCCAGGATCCACTCGGTGTTGATCCACTTGTCGGCCAACTGGCCCGCCACCAGCGGCGAGACAATGCACGCGATCGGCAGCGTGGAGTAGACCCAGCCGGTCTGCTTGCCGGTCATCTTCAGCGGGCCCAGGAGCCGCGCGGCCAGCACCGGCGCCCACGCGCCCCACACCGCGTATTCGAGAAACATCACCGCGCTTAACGCAACATACACACCCAATGGCACGCTCAGATTCACAATGCACCTCGTTGCCGCTTGCGGCGAAAAAGAGGGGACGGCACCAAGACCATGAAAACGCGGCTTTCCGCACGCCCACGATTTGGCCGTCAAACTAATTGATGGCCAGGGCTTTGTCAACGATCCGGCCGCGGAGACCGACGTGTTCAGACGATCGCAAGCAAGTCCCGGGATCGCGCCGACATGGTCAAAACGGAGCGAGGCGCGGGCGGCTTCGGAGCGCGTCGCGGGGCGGCGTTCAGGCCGGGCTAGCCGGGCTGCCGGGCCGCCTCGATCAGCCGGCCCGCGCCTCGGGCGCGAAGCGACTCGGCCACCTGGCGGCCCAGCGCAATCGCTTGCTCGGGCGCGGCGGAAGCCTCGGCGTCGAGTTGCTCCGCCCCGCTGGGATGCGTCACCCGGGCCGAAAGCGTCAGCACCCGCCCTTCCACGCGGCCCCACGCCGCGATCGGCGCCAGGCAACCGCCCAACAAGGCCGCCAGCAGCGAGCGCTCGGCAAGCACGGCGGCGTGGGTCTCGGCGTGATCGAGCTTCTCGACGGCGGACCGAACCCGCCCGTCCTCCGCCCGCGTCTCCAAGCCGAGCGCTCCCTGGCCGACCGCCGGCATGACCAGGTCGAGGGGAAGACGCTGGGTGACGCGGGTTCCCAGCCCCAGACGTTCCAATCCCGCCTGGGCCAGGATCAAGGCGTCGCAGCGGCCTTCGTCGAGTTTCCTGAGCCGGGTATCGACATTGCCTCGCACGTCGTCGAACACCAGATCGGGCCGCGCATAAAGCAGTTGCGCCCGCCGTCGAAGGCTTCCCGTACCCAACAACGCCCCGGAGGGAAGCGCGTCGAACGAGGCGTGCCTTGGCGAAACCATCGCGTCGCCCACCAGGCCGCGCTCGGGCACGGCGGCCAGACACAATCCAGGCACTTCCTCGGTCGGCAGGTCTTTGAGACTGTGGACGGCCAGGTCGATCCGGCCTTCCAACAAAGCCATTTGAAGCTCTTTGGTGAACACCCCGCGCCCACCCAACGATCCGATCGAACCCTCCCGATGACGGTCGCCCGTCGTCGTGATCGGAACGAGCACGACGTCAACGCCTAGCTCCCCGAGCCGGCCAGCCACCCACTGGGCTTGCCAGCGGGCCAGGGCGCTGGCTCGCGTCCCCAACCGGATCCGAGACGCGGGAGTGTCTTTGGTCATAGAGTCGCCGGGGTGATCTTGTCGCCTCGCAGCGGCGCGCCGGCAGGCGGGAGGGGTTGGACGTCCGGGACCGCCGGCGCCGGCGAACTTTGGGTTTCCAGGCGGGGAGGCAAGGCTGCTTCGCCGGCTTGCTGGACTGCTGGCCGAGGGCCCACGACGCCGCAACTCACGATGAACTGAATCGCCTGATCCAACGTGAGGTTCAAATCGAGACACTCGCTGCGACGGACGATCACCGTAAAGCCGGTCATGGGCATGGGCGAGGTGCAAATCAGCACCGCCAGACATTGCTCGCCCACCATGGCCTCGATGTCGTCAAGCCCGTCGCCGGTCACGAACCCCAGTTGCCAGACGCCCTTGCGGGGGTACTCCACGGCCACTACGCGCGAGACCTGCATCTGGCGTTCGTTCAGCAGGAAACCGCTGACCTGCTTCACCGCGGAATACACGTTGCGCACGAGCGGCACACGGCCAATGGCCCCCTCGATCAGGGAGATGAAAAACCGGCCGATGCCCGCCGCCATGAACTTGCCCAGCAAGTACAACAGCAGGGTGAAAACGAGAACGAACGCCGGGATCACGACGTAAGGTCGCAGGTACAGCGAGCGGATGTAGGCGCGATAGACCTGACTGGCGGTCCTCGGGATCCCTTCGTTGCCAGGGTGGTACTTCACAAGATCGTAAACCGCCAGGGGAACGTACTCGCCATTCTCCAAACGGTGGTAGGCAACCCCATCGATAACAGGGTTTTGTTTGCCTCGCTCGGCTGGCGGGATCGATTCCTCCCAGCGGATATCCGCGATGGCAAATCCCACGATCCGTTGGGCAAGTCCGATCAGCGGGTCGAGGGCGTAATTCTCGACCGTGCCGCCGATCCAAAGAAAGATCACAATGGTCAACAATGGTGGAAGCACAACCCCCAACCCGCGGACCACCGCACGCCAGAAGGGCGATCCTGGCTTCCGGCTCGTGGTGACTGCGGGGGTCTCCATGCTCAGCGGTGGCTCATTGGTTGGCATAGCCGGACCCTATTCCAACTTGGCCTCATCCACCCCATTCGGGAATCGTGCGAGCCAACACCGCCACGGCAACCGAAACGGCCCCGGCGGTCTTGAGGGACTTGGCCGCAAAATGGCACGTGGCCCCCGTGGTAAGTACGTCATCCACCAAAAGCACTCGGGCGTCTCTAATATCGTAGCCTTTTGCCACGCGAAACGCACCGTCCAGATTCCGACGGCGCTCCCGCATTCCTAACCCCTTTTGTGCCGGTATGTTGCGCGTTAGCTTGAGGAGTCGAGAGCGGCATGGCAGGTGCAGGAATGAGGCAACCTTGGCAGCCAGAATGTCGGGACTGTTCGTTCCCCGGACCCATCGACGGCTCCAGTGCATGGGGACGGGCACAACCACGTCGGGCCGCAACGCTCGGATCGAATCACCCCGTCGGGCGCAAAACAACTGCCCAAGCGCCTCGGCGATCGGCTCGCCGCCCTTCCATTTCATCCGCAGCACGGCTTCCCGGAGGCGGCCCCGATAGGCGGCCAGCGCGACGGTGGTGTCAAAATCCAGGCCCCAACGCCGACAGTAGAAGCAGCTTCCGACGGGGGATTCGCTCCCTTGAAGCGGGCCCGCACATCGATCGCAAGCAACCCAGTTGGGGGTTGCGATGGCTGTTTCGCAGCCGTCGCAAACCTCGGCGCCGCCCGCGCTTGTCGCCAGGTCGGCGTCGCACAAAGCGCACCTCGGCGGGTAAAGCAGCCTCAAGACGTCGGCCCGCAGCGGTTCGGTTCGGCGCCAAAGGCCGCCCAGGGGCCTGCCAAACCGCTCTGCCCAGCCAACGATCCAGCGCATGGTGCCATCATACACCTTGGCGCGAAGCAAGGGCAGGCGGTTAGCGACTTTGCGTCTTGACTCGCGGCCGGCAATTGCCCTATGCTGCCCCACCGCCAGGCACGACGAGGTTCGCATGACGATCATCGACCGTTACTTGTTGCGTCAGTTCCTCAAGACGTTCCTGATCTGTTTTTTCAGCCTCCTGGGGCTTTTCATCGTATTCCACGCCTTCACGAACCTGGAGGCGTTTCTGAAGATCGCTCAGCGCCAGGGGGGCTTGGGCCGGGCGATGGGCGCGTACTACGCCCGGCAGGCGATCCTTTTCTTCGACATGACCGTGGGTTTCGTCAACCTCACCGCGGCGATGTACACGGTGACTTGGATTCAGCGTCACAACGAGCTGGTGGCGTTGATGGCGGCGGGGGTGCCGCGGGCGAGGGCGGCGGCGCCGGTCGTGGCCGCGGTGATGGTGGTGATCGCGCTGGCGGTGTTGAATCGGGAGATGGTCATCCCGCGGTTCCGCGAGGAACTCTCGCGCAAGCCGCACGATCTGGCCCTGGACACGCCTCGGCCGTTTACTCCGCAGTACGACGAGCGAACCGACATCCTGATCCGCGGCCAGGGAGCGATCGCCGCCGCGCGGAAGATCGAGCGGCCCGTCCTTCGCCTTCCCGCCTCGCTGGACCACTACACCAAACAGATCACCGCCAGGGAAGCCTACTACCAACCGCCCACGGCCAATCGGCCCGGCGGTTATCTCCTCGTGGGCGTCGAGCACCCGAAGGACTTGGGGCAGCGGCCGTCGCTGGAGCTTGAAGGTTCTCCGGTGATCCTTACCCCGCGCGACGCCCCGGACTGGCTCCAGCCCGATCAGGTTTTCCTGGTCAGCGGCGTGAGCTTCGAGCAGCTCACCAACGCCGACGCATGGCGGGAGTTTTCCTCGACCGCGCAACTCATTCGCGGACTGCACAACCGGAGCCTTGATCTTGGGGGGGCGGTGCGCGTGGCCATCCACGGACGGATCGTGCAGCCGCTGCTGGACCTGACCCTTTTGTTCCTCGGCTTGCCCCTGGTCATGACCATGGAAAGCCGCAACGTGTTCCTCTCGATGAGCCTGTGCGCCGTGGTTTCCCTGGCGTTCATGGCCGTCGTGGTCGTGTTCCAGATGCTCGGCGGAGCCTACCTCCTCAGCCCGGCCCTCGCCGTCTGGATGCCGCTGATCCTTTTCGTCCCCATCGCGGTGGAGATGGGCGTTTCGATGAACCGGTGACGGTCGTTTTGAGAACCCGAGGAGGCGAAGATCGGGCAAAGGGATTTGAGATGAAGAAGTGGAATCGGCGAGACATGTTGGGCGCAGCGGCCGCGGCGGCGGCCTGGGCGGGACACCGCAAAGCGCGCGGCTTGACGCCGAATCCCAACCAGAAAGATCCCGCGGCGTTTCGCCTCCGCTACATCCTTGCGTCCAGTCTGTACGGGAAGATGAGCCTGGAGGAGATCGTCCCCGAAGTCCGCAAGACGGGGACCGAATGGCTGGACATCTGGCCGGAAATCCATGCCAACCAGCGGGAACAGATGGCCGCGCTGGGCACCGACCGGTTCGCTGCCTTGCTGGCGCGGCACGGCGTGCGTCTGGGAATGACGACGCGCTACGACCTGGGACCCTTCCATCTCCGCGAGGAAATAAAAGTCGTGGCCGGCTTCGGCGGCTCGCTGATTGTGACCGGAAGCCAGGGGCCGCGAGGTCTGGTTGGCGACGAGTGCAAGAAGGCCATCGGCGCGTTCGTGGAAAAGATGAAACCCCATGTGGCGGCGGCGGAAGAGGCCGGGGTCACGATCGCGATCGAAAACCATGCCCACGCCTTGGTGGCCTCGTTGGACTCGCTCCGCTGGTTCGCCGAGTTCGCCAAATCGCCGCGACTGGGCATTGCCCTGGCCCCCTACCACCTGCCGCAGGATCCGGCGGTCTTGGCCCGGCTGATCGAAGACCTCGGCCCCAAACTGGTCCATTTCTACGCCTGGCAAGAGGGACGCGGCTGTTTTCGGAAACTGCCCAAGGACGAAGAACTCGAACAACTGCCTGGCCGCGGCAATCTCGATTTCCGTCCGCTCGTGGCGTCGCTTCGAAAGATCGGCTACCAGGGCTGGACCGAGATCTTCATGCACCCCGTGCCCCGCGGCGTCCCCATCCTCCCCACCGCGTCCGAGATCACCAAGGAAATCAACCGCGCCCGGGCGTATCTCGATGGGGCGGTCCTCGCGCTTTAGCGGAGGCGAGAGGAAGAGACTCCCGTTTTCGCCCTGGAAATCGGGCCGGGACCGGTGAACCGTTGGAAAAAGGCCAGGGGCCCGCGCGGCGCAAAGCCCCTCGGCGGGCCCTGGCCCCAGTGCTGCGCAAAACGCTACGGTACCCGTGCGCGCACTATCTCCGCTTGATTTTTCCTGTCCGGCAAATCGATGCGCAGAGGCCCTCAAGGAAACTTGCCCGGCCGCGACGCCAACCCTGCGTCCGCTCCTCGGCCTTGCGATCTGGCAGAAACCGACCGAAGAAAGGCCCGGGGCCAGAATCCCGTTCCTGCCCCAGGGCTATCGTAGCAGTTTTCTCCGAACAACGGAAGACTTCTGCCGAATCCGCCGCGCGCCCTACTGCCCGTGCGCCGCGCGGCGGAAGTCCCACGCTTACGACTTGCCGCTCTTGGCGGCCCAAAGGCCAAACAAACGGCCCAGGCCCGAACTCTTGGAGGAGTCCTCCTCGGAAGACGGTTTGCCGCTGGCAAACAGGGCGTCGGCCAGGCTCAGGAAAGACTGCGTGATGGCGGCCTTGGGTGCGTGCTCGATCAGGGGGATGCCGTTGTTGCGGCCCTCGATCATCGTGCGGAAATCGTTGGGCAGTTGCCAAAAGATCTCGCGGCCGATCGTTTCCTGGGCCTTCTTGATGGTGATTTGTCCCTGATCTAAGCCCGCCCGATTGACAATGATCTTCACCTTGTCCGCAAGGCCCTTCATCTCCTTGAAGGACATCATCAACCGGACCACGTTGCGAAGACACGGCAGGTCGAGCTGGGTGACCAGGAGGATTTGGCTGGCCATCTCCAAGGCGACCATGTCCACCGGGCTGTAACTCTTCGACAAATCGAGGACCACATGCGTGAACGTCGCCTTCAACAGCCCGATGACCCGCTGGAGATCCTCGGGCGTGACCAGGCGGACATCCTCCAATTGCACGGGCCGGGGCAAGAGATAGAGCCCGGTGGCGTGCTTGGTCAGCGATCGTTTCAGCAGGGTAAAATCCAGGCGCGTGACGTTCTGGGCCACATCGACCAGGGTGTAGTCGGGAATGGCGTCGAGGAACACATCGGCGTCGCCCAGGCACATGTCGAGGTCGACCAGGGCCACGGCGTTCCTGACCGAGCGGGCGAGCACGCAACCTAGATTGACGGCCACGCTCGTGGTCCCCACCCCGCCCGTGGCCCCCGCCACGGCAACCACTTGACTGACCCGGGCCCGCTTCTCCCCCTTGCCAAACCGTCGCTCGCCAATCCGACCGATGGCAGCGGCCAAATCTTCAATCCGCACCGGCTGGGTAAGATATTCCTTGGCCCCGGCGCGCATCGCTTGCAGGATCAGACTCCCGTCGTTCGAGGAACTGACCACGAGAATCGAGCAATCGGGCGAAATCTCGACGATTTTGGCGACCAGGTCCAGGCCCTTGTGGGGGTCGCTGTCCAGGCAGACGATTCCGATGTCAGGTCCGGTCTGGGCGACGACGTCGGCAAAGAACTCGTATCGCGAGCATTCGGCCTCCAGCCAAACCGTGTCCATGCCGAGCAAAGCGTTTTTCATCGCTTCGCGGCTGGTGTCGTTAGGATCGACGATGGCAAGCCTGAGAACGTCGGTCATGAACGATTGGGTGACGGCAGGCACGCACCTTCAGCCGGAAACCGGCCACGGGGCGTCGTGCCCAAGCTCAAGTCGGTCCGGGTGTCGTTCGAAGCAGTCACTCCCCCATATCGTACCCAATCGGCCCAAGGAACCCCGGAAGACCACTGGATCTGTCGCGTGGGACTGCACTGTCGCCAGGGCGCGATGGCTTCGGACTGCCCGCACGGCTGAGCGGACGTGGATTCACTGGAGCAGCCGAGATGCCCCCCTCCGCGGCAGAGTCCCTGGATGTTCCAGATGGGGATGGGAATGGAGGCCGCGGTCTGGGGACATTCATCACGGGAGCAGTGGGGCGCAGGCTCCCACCGTTAGCCGGCGGTGAGTCGCCGTGCCCCGCATCGAGTTCGGGGCCGTTCTCGTAGACCACCCCTGCCTCGGATGCGTATCCATGGGGAACTTCAATCTTGCCGAGCATGTAGAGCTGCCAGTCGCCGGGACTCGTCGAGTTCGTTCCTGGCGGGCATGGGGGGACTTCGTGGGGCGCAACGCCGTCAACGATCTCGGGCGTGACCAGGATGAGGGTCTCGATGTCGTTATTCTCTTCGCGGACTCGCCGGAACAGGGCTCCCAGATAGGGGACTTCGGACACCCAGGGAAGGCCGCGATTCTGGGCCTCGACCCGGGTTTGCACCAGCCCGGCGATGGCCAAGGTTTGGCCCGCCTCGAGTTCCACGCCGGTGTCCGTTTCACGGACTTTGATTGCCGGGACACCCGACACCAGACTTCGCGTGTTGTCCACCTCGCTAACCTGAGGCCGGACCTCGAGGCGGATCTTGCCGTTGCCGAGGACAAAGGGCACGAAATCCACCCGCGTTCCATAGCTCTTCCACTCGATGGACACCGCCCCCAGTCCCTGGGAAACCGAATAGGGGATTTCGCCGCCCACGCGAAAATAGGCCGGACGGCCGCTCTGCGTGACGAGCGTTGGCTCGGAAAGGACTTTGGCCAGATCATTCTGCCGCAAGGCGTTGAGGACGCCGAAGAAGCTGCTGTTGCCGCTGACCGCTTGAAACGCGAAGCTCGATGGCCCGCCGATCGCGGTGGAGCTTCCGCCGGCCAGGATCTGGCTGATGCTCGACGATACAAATCCTCCCGGCGTCGAGACTTGAGTAAAGTCGAATCCCAGGTTCCGCAACTTCGTGCGCGAAACCTCGTAGACTTTGATGTGCAGGAGCACTTGTTGCACGCCCGCCACGGTGATGTTGTTGATCACCTTAGGGTAGTATTCTTCGGCGAGCTGTTTGATTCGATCGGCATCCTCGGGCCGGTCGACGAAGCCGGAGATGAGCACGCCGTTGGAAACCGGCCGCACTTTGATCGAGGCCGAGGGAAACTCGCTGGTCAACAGGGCGGTGAGTTCGCGGGCGTCGCCGGTGATGACTACGTCGATCGTGTAGATCTGCCCCCGCTCGTCCCAAAGGTTCACCTGCGTCACGCCCGCCTTTTTCGCGGAAATCTGGTATTGCGTGGGGGAGAGCGCGGCAATGGACAACAACTCTTTGTTGTTGACCATGGCCTCGGGAATCCGGTGGGGGAGCGTCAGGATCCGGCTGGTGTTGACCAGCATTTCCAGCCGCTCGGCCGGACCGACGATATGGACGATGGGGCTTGGCGCGGAAGGCGCCGCGGATTGCGATGGGCCCTGCTCCGCACCATCCAGTCGGGCATTCGGCGCTGCGGCGAGGGCCAGAACCAGCAGGGCATGCGCTAAGCCTAACCACAGTGCCCGAGCCCGCCGGGGGCGGCGCGATCGAATCGCCGCAAACCGAACGCCTGACTGCCGGGTCATCCTTGACATTGCTAGTCCCTGTCACTCACTGAGCAGTGATTTCGTGCGATCGGCCGACTTCGCGTCCTCGGCCGCGGGGGCTGGATCCTGCGACGGCGCGGAAACACGCTCGGCCGGCGATGGTTCGGCTGGACGCGATGCCGGGGGGGGAGCGAGCGGGCTTCGGATCGCCTCGGCGGCGGGCCTCGTGCTGGCCCGCCAATGCAGGAAGCTCGTTTCCGACTGCGGCGGTTTGCCCTCCCCCGTGTATTCCAGAACCGTTTCCGTGGCTTCGGAGTCGGAAAGGATTCGTACTCGATACACGTCCGCCGGTGGCTTCGCCTTCTCGGACTCCGAAGGGGCAGGGGGACCGACGTCTTGCGCCTTGGATTTCCCGGCCCGGTTGAGCAATCCCAAGAGTCCGGTCATGGGGTTGGATTTCGCCGTGGCCGCGGGATTGGCGGGCAGCAAGGCGCTCACCATCCGGTCGATGCCGCCCGTGGTGTTCCCGCCCACCACGTCCATCGCCACCGCGCCCGAGACGTTGGCGTGTTCCTTGTCGTCGGGACTTCGCATGACCAGGCGGATATTGCCCATTTCCGACGCCAAGGTGACCTTTTCGGCCTGGGCGGGGGTGACCAGAAGCGAGATGGTCTTGGCCACGATCGAGCGTTCGCCAGTTCCCGTCGCCGTCGCCCACACGTTGTCGACCGCGAACACCTTGATGTCTTGCAAAATGGTCTTGGTGATCGTCTTCGTCAGGTCGCCCCCGCCGGACGGCAAGTGGACGAGCACGTCAACGCGATCGCCCGGCCGAATCAGGTTCGCATTCCCGCTAACCGAATCCACCTTGACGGCAATGACCCGCATCCCCTTCGGAATCACGTCGGACGCGCCTTGATCGAGAACCCCCTTGCCCAACAGTTGGCTGTCGAGGATGGGGGATCCAGCGAAAATGCGTGTTTTGGGTCGACGATTTTCGAGTTCTTCAAGGCTTCTCAGGGCACCCTTGGGCACCTTGTCCTTAGGCCAATCCTCGAGTTTGACCAACTGGGGCGAAACCGGGTCGCCCATCGGGATGTCGGCAATGGCAACCACGACGGATTCCAGCTCCACCGGGGCAGGATCAGCCCCTCGCTTGGCCATGACCTGCGTGATGCCGATCGAGGCCACGACCCCGCAGCCAAGCGCTAAGACAAGGAGAATAAACGATTTGGGTCGCATTTACTGCACCGTCTCTCGACGCATGGCGGTGGTTGCCGTTAGAGCTTGTCCGCCTAAAAACATTGGCGAAGGGAGCCAGCTAACTTGATTAAAATTGACAGAGACGGTAACGGTGACCGGAGCGCCATAACCGGCAGAAGTCGGCGGATCGGGATTCACGGTAACCGAGGCGCCACGAACCGAAGCGCCCTGGAGATAGTTTTGCACCGCGGTTCGCACCCCAGCGGTCGTCGCGCCATCCAGCACGGCCATCCGTGCCCCCTCGCGCGATGCATTGGTGATGACCTGTTGGACCATGATCATGCGTCCAAACTCGATCATTCCCAGCACCATGAGAAAAAAAAGCGGGGCAACGACTGCAAACTCGACAGCCGCAGCCCCTTTTCGGTTTCTTCGGCACAACCGGCAGAGTTTCTCCAGTTTCATAGCAGCATTCCATTCCACGCAAAGTAAGCGATGGTTCCAATCGCGATGGGAATGCCATAGGGGAGCAAGGTCATCGAGCTTTTCCGGTCGGCGGCAATGGCCGAAAGCTCCGAAGGATCGCGAATCACGAGGATCTCAGTCGCAATGGCAAGAAATTGTCTTCCGTGGTGGAGCCAGTTCCTGCGAACGGCAATCATCGCCAAGGCGATGACGCCGCCCACGATGGCGGAGACGCAGAAGGCGAACAGCGTGGTGGTTCCCCACATCCAGGCCCCTACTCCCGCAAGGAGCTTCACGTCGCCCGCGCCCATTCCCCCAATGGCATAGGCGGGCAGCAAAAGCCCCAGCCCGACGGCGGTGCCCGTCAAGCTCCACCCCACCCCCTCCCAACCGAAGAAGATCCCGCTGTAGATCCAGCCGGAGACAATCATCGGAAAGGTGAGCCAGTTGGGCACCTTCAGTTTCCAGCCGTCGATCACCGCCGCGACGACCAGGGTGACGCTGACCAGCCAGACGGGCCAGTGGGAAAAGAGAGTCGGGGCCATCTCGGGATGCATGGGGACATCGCTCCTTGAATCCGGTAGGGGGCGGAGGCGGGTGGCTGCCGCGGGCCGGGTCAAATGCTCCAACGCGACGCGGCCATCAAGCTCATGAGGATGGCGACCGCCGTCGCGAACACCACCGCCATTTGGGCGGCGGCGGCCACGGTCTCGGGAGGAAGAAACGCTGCATACATGGTTCGGCTCCTGCTCCTCAATAGCCTCGGAGTGCCGCGACTGGTCACCGGTTTCCGGGGCGTGCCGTCGCCCCACACGCCCCGAAGGAAACCGGCGACAAGTCGCCGCACTCCAGCGGCGTCCCCTCGGAACGCGGCAGAGGCGTCCCGAGGGAATGATGGTCCCGCGCCTGCGTCAACCGCCCGTGGACCCGGAAGGCATGGCGTTCTTGATGTTCGTGAACGTCGTGTTGACTTGCTGGCCCAACTGCGTGATGGCGGTGAGGCACACGATGATAATCAGCGCCAGCATCACGGCGTACTCGACGGCGGTGGGGCCGTCTTCCGAAACGAGGAAACGATGCACCTTCTTCGCGAGCGACCTCATACAGGTTCCTCCTTTCGGTCAGCCTTCGGCGGGGACCGCTTGCGGCCATCGCGAAGCGCTAACCGGAGTGAAACATGGGTAGGTTCCTTCGGGCGCCGCCGATCCCGGAGATCGACGTTGGCCTGCGATTGCGCCCCGCGGAACCCGGAACGACTTCAAGTGCCTCTTCCTCGCGAAATGCCGAAGCAAACCTCTTGCCGTGAGACGCCCAGGCGACTAACAGCGTTTTCCTTTCGGCAGCCAGGCTGCCGGCCTAACGAAAGACCGGCCCTTGGCTTTGCGTCCCGGCCTTGCGGCCGGTTTGCCTTTATCGAGGACGAGAGACGTGCAGGCCCTCGGTTTCCCAAAAAAGCCGCGCCGCATGGACAAGTCGAGTGAACACAGGGTCGGCGAATTCGGCTTTTCGTTTTCGTCGGCGGCCGCCCTGCGCTTTCGATGCGTCGGACGCGCCGCTTTCTGTAATGAAACCTAGGTCGCAACGGCCGCTTGTCAAATGGGGAAATTGAGAAAAACCTTCCGGCGGAAAGGGAAAACTCCGCGCCAAGGTCCGGTTATAACGCCGCGCCGACCAGCGAAGCCCGCGCGGCGTTCCCGGGGACGGTCCCGGCTTTCGCGGCAACGCCGCCGTTCGCCGGTAAGCGGACAGGCGCATTCTTCAGTCCGAAACGGCCCGAATCCTGTGCCCGTCCCCAGGCTGGGAACGATGACCGGGAAAGTCCCCTCGCGCTGGCGCGCCTGGCGGAAAGACGGGAAGACTGTCTTGCGCGGAAAGGCATGGTCACTTGCCGGACGAACGGGCGGGCGGGCGCGGCGGCGCGTCCGGCCCCCGAGCACTCCATTGCCTCCACGTCGCCGGGTCGTCGAGCATCTTGATGAACACGCCGCCGATCACCGGCCGGGCGCGGAAGCCCTTGAGCCTGGCCGTATCGGTCATGTACCAGTCGGTCAGCGGCACGCGGTCGGGCGTCTCGTGGACGAAGCGGTAGACCGGGTTCATCAGGGCGTCGAAGTCGGCTCGCGACTCGGCCAGCGTGGCGGTCCACACCTCCCAATCGGTCTTCGTGTAGAGCGCCCGATTGTCCAGCGGCAGGCCGTAGGGCTGGAGCTTCGTCTTGTAGTAGGCGATCTCCTTGCGGGCCACCTCGGGCGGGAAGAGCTTCAGACCGAGGAGTTTGTCCCAGACCAGATTGTATTTCTGGCTCCACGTGCCCGGCTTGTCGAAGGCCAGGCGATAGTGATCGCCGTCGTCGGCCAGCTTGACCCACTCCTTGGCGAACTGCTCCGCCATGGAGCGATACTGCTTCGCCTCGTCGCGCTTGCCCGCCATCTCGCACATCTGGGCGTAGGCCCCCAGGGCGAGAATCGCCTTGAGCGAGAGATTGGCGTTATGGGCCAAGTGGCCGGCGAAATCGTCGGTGCAGAGCTGGTTCTCCGGGTCGAGTCCCTTCTGTTGGAGATACCTGGCCCAGCGCTCCAGCAGGCGCCAGTAGCGCTCGGCGTACTTCGTGTTCCCGTCGAGCTTCGAGATGACCGCGGCCACGAGGAGCATGTTGCCCGACTCTTCGACCGGCATCTGGTTCTCTTCGGTCTTCTCGCCGCCGCCGTAGACCTGACCGTTGGCCAGCGGATAGGTGCCCAAATCGTGCGGGGCGAAGGGGAACTTCCAGCGGTCGGTCATCGCGTACTCGAACACCGGCGTGACCGTGGCCTTGAGCAACTCGTTGTTGAACAGGGCGAAGATCGGCGACGCCGGATACAGCACGTCCACGGTCCCGATGCAGCCGTTGGAAAAACATTCCTTGGAAAACAGCATCGGCTCGCCCTTGGGTCCGGCCACAAGCTTGTGGGCGCCGATCGCCTGGCGAAAGGCCAGGGCGCAGAGGTCCGCGTAGTCCGCTCCGCCCGCCAGCCAGGCAGACCGATAGAACTCGAGATCGAACTCGTCCTGCGAGGGTTCGACCCTCGCCTGGGCCGCGACGCGGAGAAGTTCGGCGGCGTCCGCGCCGTTGCGGCGCCACCACGGACGGAGCTTCTGCCCGAGATATTCGATCGAGTATTCGTCGTCGTAGGCCAGCATCATCCACCGCTCCACGTAGCTCATGCCGACTTTCCCGAGGTCGAACGCCAGGGCGGCGACAGGCCATTGGTCGTTGGCGGGCCGCGGCATGCGTTGGTCGTCTTGCGCGGGAAGCTGTCCTCGGCTGGCGAACGCCCCGCGCGCGGACGCGTGGTCCGCAACGACGCTCATGGGCGATTGCGACTTCGGCGCGGCAACGTAGAGATGGCCCCAGTCGATGCGCAGGTTGTCGCCCTTCTTCTTCAAGACCGGCTGCTCCGCCGAACCCATGCGGAGCACGTCCAGCCCGGCCATCCTCGGCCGGGCCCACACGACCGACTGCGACGCCTCGTTGACGACCAGCTCCGCGGAGTTGTCGTAGTAGATTTGGACCGCGTGGTCCCGACCGTCGACGGACCGCAGCGTCCAACTCACGTACGTCACCGGGCGCCCGACGCGTTCCAGGTCGTTCGGATAGACGGGAGTGAGAAAGACGAGCTGCAAGCGGATGCCTTTGCCTTCGAAATCGTAGGAAGTCCGAGTGGCGTGGACCGTCCGTCCCACCTGTGGCAGGGCCGGGCAGTCGCGGGGTTCCAGCCCCATCAGGCGGTACGTCTTCCCGTCGATCCGGACCATGCTGGCCATCGCGTGGATCGCCCCGGTCCAATGCCGCGGCCAGTCGTCGGCCAACCGGTCGGTGAACGACCAGATGCTGAAATACGGGTCGTGGACGACCAGCGGCGTGGCCGGCGGCCGCAGTCCGGCTTTCTGAAATCGCAACAGGTACTGCGTGTCGCCGAGCGGCTGGCTGTCGCCAAGATGGAAACCGGCGGCCACGATCTCCAGCGTGAATGCCTCCTGGTCGGCCCGCACGTGGTCCTTCATCTTGCCCGCCTTATGGAACTCGACCACCACGAGCCGCCCGCCGGGCCGCAGGGCCTGCCGGATCGAGGCCAGCGTTTTCTGCGGGAACTCCAGGTGGTGGTACACGTCGCAGAGGAAGGCCAGGTCGATCGACTGCGGCGGCAGGTTGGTGGAATCCGCCGGGCAGACGATGCCCTCGACGTTGTCGATCTTCTGCTCGCGGCAGGTCCTCTGGATGTGCTCGACGAACGTCTTGCTGATATCCACGGCGTAGACCTTGCCGCCCGGCGCCACCTTGGGGGCAAAAAGCCGCGTGAACAGGCCCGTGCCCGCCCCGATGTCGGCCACGTTCATTCCCGGCTCGAGCTGGCAGGCGGCGAGGATCTCGTCTTTTCTCTTCACCACGTCGCGCCCAGGGCCCTCGAAACGCTCGATTTGGGCCTTCAGATCGGCCTTTTCATAGGGCTGGTTGATTCCGGGCCGAACGCTCTTTTCCTGGGCCAGGGCGCCCGCCGCCCAACACCAGGCAGCCAGTCCAAGCACCGTGGCGAGTCGTTGACAAGGCAGAGGCATCGGTTTCATGGCGGTACGACCATCTCGCAAGGGTGAGTCAAGGAGGGATCTGAATCGAGCCTCGACTTTACCATGACCACCAACCGGTTGCCAGAAGGTTCAGGCGTGGTACGATTTTCCGCGGGGAGGCCCGCCCGCGTTCCCGCGGGGGCGGCGCGGAGTCTCGCCCGTTCCGAGGGAAAACACGGATGAGCAACGCACACACGACGCAAATTGCCGTGGCCGTGGTGCGGCACGAGGATCGGGTGTTGATCGGCCAGCGTCCTTCGGCAACGGTGCTGGCCGGCTATTGGGAGTTTCCGGGCGGGAAGATCCTGCCTGGCGAATCGCCCTCGCGGGCCGCGGCCCGCGAATGCCGCGAAGAAACCGGGTTGGAAATCCGCGTGGGCGATCGGCTGTGCGTGATCGAGCACGAGTACGCGCACGGCTGGGTGCGCCTGCACTTCTTCGTTGGCGAGCCGGTCAACCCCGCCCAATCCCCCGCGGCCCCCTTTCAATGGGTTCCCATTGCCGACTTGCCCCGCTATCGCTTTCCCCCGGCCAATCAACCGCTCGTCGAGGGTGTTCTCGCCGCGCTTAAACCGCCGGGGACCCAGGGAACGACGGAACCGCGATGAAACCGGCCGTCGAAATACCGTGCGTCGCCCCGTTCCTGTCCCTCATCGTCCTGTGCTTTCCGAGAAAACGCGACTTGGCGACCCCCTCCGGTTGCCGACGCTACTTGCCGGTACGGGCGGTCGCGTTCCAGAATATGCCACGGAGTTCTTTTGCTCCCCGTGAGAAATACGGACGACAGACAATCCGAGCAATCCGAGTCCGGCCATATCCGCCCGCAAACCAGGCGGATCGCCCCAGCGCGCTTCGCATGGCAACCGAAATTCTGAGTTGGGTTACCCTGGAAATAGAAAGGGAATGCCGTGAATCCAATGATTTGCACGATCTCGGCGATTTGGTTCTTCGCGGCCGGCGAGACGTTCGGGGCGGCTTCGGCCGCGGACGACGCGCCGCTGCCTGTCGGGGTTCGGGCCGTGTGGGATCTGGAGAAGGCGCATCGCGAGGCGACTCCTACCCGTGAGCGGATTTGCATCAACGGCCTGTGGCGGTGGCAGCCGGCGGGAAAAGGCGAGGACGTGCCGGCGGGGAACTGGGGCTATTTCAAGGTCCCGGGCTGCTGGCCAGGCATCGGCGACTACATGCAGCACGATTGCCAGACGGTCCATGCCCACCCCCGTTGGAAAGACGTGCGATTGAGCGAAGTGGCCGCGGCGTGGTATCAGCGGGAAATCAGCGTGCCCAAGGACTGGGCGGGCCGCCGCATCGCCCTCGGGCTGGAGTATCTCAACTCCAGCGCGACGGTGTTCGTCGATGGCAAGAAGATCGGTGAAGCGCAGTTCCCGGCAGGCGAGGTGGACCTGACCGCCGTGTGCCGGCCGGGCGGCACGCACGTCCTCGCGCTTTTGGTCGCCGCCAAGCCGCTGGGTGAAATCATGCTCAGGTTCAGCGATACGAACGCGGCCCGGCGGGTCCGGGGGAGCGTCCAGCGCCGCGGGCTGTGCGGCGACGTATGGCTCGTCGGCGCTCCGGCCCGCGAGCGGATCGGCGAAGTCAAGGTCGACACGTCCGTGCGCAAGGGCCAGATCACGCTCAGCGCGGCGCTCGAAAACCTCGCCCCCCAATCGCGATACACGCTTCGCGCGGCGATCACCGAACGAGGCCAGAAGGTCCGAGAGTTCAGCAGCAAGCCCTTTGCGGCGGGCGATCTGAAGCAGGGCCGCTTCGCGTGGAGCGAAGCATGGAGGCCCGAGCGGCTCTGGGACCTGCACACCCCGCAGCACGTCCACGAGGTGGCCGTCGCGCTGGCGGACGAGAAGGGCAATGTGCTGGACGCCGCGCTGCCGGTCCGGTTCGGATTCCGCGAGTTCTGGATCGACGGCCGGGACTTCTATCTGAATGGCACGCGGATCTTCCTCTCGGCCCTGCCGGTCGACAACGCCCAGGTGAGCGCCTTGGCGGCCAGCTACGAGGGGGCCAAAGAAAGCCTGCGGCGGCTGAAAGGGATCGGGATCAATTTCGTCTACACCCACAACTACGACTGCGAGCCGGGCAGCCATTTGAGCTTCGAGGAAATCCTCCGCGCGGCGGACGACGTAGGGATGCTCGTCGCGCTCTCGCAGCCCCATTTCGCCCAGTACGACTGGCAGATGCCCGACGCCTCGGAGAAGAACGGCTATGCGTACCACGCGCGGTTCTATTGCCGCGTGGCGGGCAGTCATCCCTCGGTGGTCTTCTACGCGATGAGCCATAACTCGACCGGCTACGACGAGGACATGAACCCCGACTTGATCGACGGCATCCACAGTCCTCGCAACCAGTGGTCGGCCAACAACGTCAAGCGGGCCCTCACGGCCGAGGCGATCGTGGCGAGGATGAATCCCGCGCGTCCCGTCCAGCGTTCCTTGCCGTCGCCCATCGCCCTGTGTCCTCATCGTCCGCACGTGCCGCATCTTGCACACGGGTCGCACCGGCGACCACAATCACACCATGATCGAACGTTCTACCGGCCGATTCCTCGGTCGCACCCTGCGCAACCTGAAAGATGCCTGGCGCGACGTTTCGGTGACGCGCCTGGTGCGCATGGCACCCAAGACATTCAGCCCGA
>Ga0101944_10001460_pt1 | contig 48837 bp, 44 predicted proteins | sample DewCreD2012metaG_FD_75245 | JGI IMG/M metagenome (GOLD analysis project Ga0101944, IMG submission 75245) | Hot spring sediment bacterial and archeal communities from British Columbia, Canada, to study Microbial Dark Matter (Phase II) - Dewar... ... | reverse complement strand
TTCGACAAACTGAACAACGAAGGCGTCCATCTTTTAATCTCCAGAACCTTTTGATATTATTACATTGTAGACATTTTGTCATATTCCTAATGTGATTTTATCCCATTAGGTCCGAAATATTTAACTTTACCCTTTTATTTGCCATATTTTTTGTCTTTATGGATCTTTGCAGGAAAAGTTCCTATAGAAAAGCTTTTATTTATTCCTTTCTTTTGTTGTTTTTGACTTTACCTTTTGTGGGTTTTTATTTTTGGTGGGGATATCATCTTGATTGGGAGGTCTTTAAGAGAATTAACTCCATACAGTCATCAAGACCTGTTGGTTTTGGCAGCCTTGCATGGTTTTTTATCACGCCGTCTTTTGATACGCAAATAACTCGTGATAGCTGGTTTGTTTTTGGTTTACTTTCTTCTGCTTATTTTCTCTTCAAAGGATTAAAAGGCGATAAATTTGTCGTTTTAATGGCTTTTGTCTTTTGGGTGTTGGTGGTTATGGTTTCAGGAGGGGAGAATGATTTGTTGGCTTGGTATCGTTTCCCTTCTTATCCTTTCTTGGCTATTCTAATTGCTTGGGGTCTGTTGCTTATTCTTAAGAAATCCGATTTCTTTAGTATGTTTTTAGCTTTTGGGTTATTGCTTGGCAACCGAATGCTTTTAGTTAACCCTTTTCATCCTAACGTTCTGCCACACCAATATAGGTTTTGGATTGTTTTCTTTTTCTTTTTGCCGATATCAAATCTTTTGTTTAGAAAGAAGTTTATTCAAAAAACAACTCAGCTCATGATTTTGGTTATCGTGATTTTGGGTTTATTTTTTAATGTCAAGTATATTTACAATTCCTTTGAGCTTGCTTGCCAAAGCAAGTCTTGTTCGATTGTTGAATCAAGTAAAATATCAGAATTAAGAATACCATTTTTTTGGCGTTTTTTGGTAATGAACAAGGCTCAATAGTCTATGTTTTTTTTGAATTTTTTAAGGAAGAAAGACTTTTTGTCTTTTTTGTTTATTTTTATTTTCTCTTTATTTACACTTCGTTATATTTTTCAGTCTGGCATTTATACAGCTCATGATATTTGGCACAATTTGGCTCGGCTTAATTATTATTTTCAAGCTTTGAAAGAGGGCCAATTTCCTCCTTATTATCTTTCAAATATGGCTTCAGGGTTTGGTTATCCTTTGTTTTTGTTTTCTTATCATTTGCCTTGGATCTTTGGTTCAATTTTTATGTTTTTTGGGTTAAGTGATGTCTCTGTTATTAAAATTTTGTTTTTCTTAAGCTTTTTCTTATCAGGTGTCACTATGTACCTTTTAGCTTTTGAGCTTTCTCGTAGGAGATATTTATCTCTTGTTTCTAGTTTTCTTTACCTTATTGCTCCTTATAGATTTTTAATTATTTTTGTTTCGGCTGCAGTGGGTATTTCCTTTACTTTTATTTTTATTCCATTGATAGCTTTGGGACTTTTAAGGATTCAAAAAGGTAGGCTGTTAGATGGGGGTTTGTTGATGACATCCGGCCTTTCAGGCGTTATCCTTTCTCATTTTCCCACTTTGATTGTTTTTTTACCATCCTTTTTCTTTTTGTCTTTATATTTTCTTTTTAAATCAAAGTTTAAGATTAAATTTCTAAAAAGGATATTATTTTCAGTATTTCTTTCTCTAGGAATTTCATCTTTCTACTTGTTTCCTGCTTTTTATTACAAAAATTATATCCTCGGCTTGCCAAGAATATTTGAGATGGGTTTTGTTAATTTAAGCCAGCTTATTTATTCCAAATGGGGATTTGGAATAATTGTTAAATCTGCTTCTGAAAATCCTTTTTCTTTTCAGATTGGAATAGCCCAGTGGCTTATTTTTTTGTTTTCTCTGTCAGTTGTCCTCTTGGGATTATTAAGGTCGTTTAAGTTTGATAGCCTGGTTTTATTTTTGATTCTTGCTTTCTTAATTAACATATTTTTTACTAATTATTCTTCGTCTTTGTTTTGGGAAAAGTTTATCTCAAAGACTGGTCTTGACTTTCCTTTTCGTTTTATTTACCCCAATGTATTTTTAACCAGCCTTTTGTTTGTTTTATTGACAAAAGAGTTAAAAAGCAAGATTTTTTATTATATTTTTCCTTTTTTAATTCTCTTTGTCGCCTTTTATACAAACCGAAACCATATTCGGCCTAATATGTTTCTTGCTGAGAATGAATTTAGGCCGTTTATTGAAAGCGAGTCAACAACAAGCACTTATAACGAGTATTTTCCCAAGGGAGCTAGTTTATTTTCTATTGACACCAAACTTAAGGAAAAAATAATTAACGAAAGTCAGATTAGCTTAGTCTCAGAAAGTATAAATTCTAGTAAGTATAAAATTTTATTTGATGAAGAGAAAAGCATATTATTACCAAAATTTAATTATCCTTTTGTTAGTGTCTTAGTAGATGGTGTTTATGTGAAGCAAGATATCAAAAGCGAACCATTTTTGAAGGTCTTTGTTTCTAGGTCTTCAAGCGAGATCGAAGTTGTTTTTAAAAGAACATTAATAATTAACGTATCTTTATTTACAACTTTGATTAGTTTGTTTGTATTTTCCTTTTTAATCTGGAAGAATATTAGAGAGAAGAGAAATTATGAAAAATAAAATCTTACTTTTTCTTATTATTATCTTGGCCTTTTTTCTTAGATTTTACAAGGTTCTTGAGGTTCCTCCTTCTTTGAATTGGGACGAGGTATCAATTGGGTATAATGCTTATTCGATCTTAAAAACAGGTCGTGATGAATGGGGTCAGTTCTTACCTTTGCATTTCAAATCTTATGGTGAATATAAGCTCCCTGGACAAATTTATTTTTCCATTCCTGCAATTTTTATTTTTGGCTTGAATGACTTTTCTGTTCGTATTACCCCAGTTATTTATGGAACACTTACTATCTTGTTTTTGTATTTTTTGACTCTTGAGATTACTAAATCAAAAACTATAGCTTTAATTTCAGCCTTTTTCCTGGCAGTTTCTCCCTGGCATATCCAATTAACAAGGGCTTCTTTTGAAGCATCTTTTGCTTTGATGTGGCTTGTTTTGGGAATTTTATATTTAGTCAAAGGGATTAAAAACAGTAAATTTTTCTTTTTCTCTGGCTTATTCTTGGCTCTTTCAATGTATACCTACAATTCCGCTCGCGGTTTTATTCCCATTTCTATTTTTGTCTTAATTGTAATCTACTTTAAAAAAGTATGGCAAAAGCGCAAAGATATTTTTTTACCAATTCTTTTTCTTTCTGTTTTGATTTTGCCTATTTTTTATTTTCTTTTCTTCGGGGAAGGAAGAGCCCGTTATAAGTTGGTGAGTGTTAGTGATGAAGCGGGTCTTATCCCAAGGATTGAGGAAAGAAGAAATTTATCAACTTTACCATTTTTATTTAAAAGGTTGATTTACAATAGATACACTTTTGTTAGTTTTTATGTAGCTAAAAATTATTTGGCTCATTTTACTCCTGACTTTCTTTTTGTCTCAGGAGCGGGGCATAAGCAGCACCATCCGCAACGAATAGGCCAGTTATACTTTATTCAAGCTCCATTTTTACTTTTGGGACTTTATCTTCTTTTTAAAAAGAAAAATAAATATAGGTGGATTTTGATTTTGTGGCTTTTGACTGCTTTTATCCCAGTATCACTAACGCGTGATAGTATTCCTCATGCTCTAAGAACGCTAAATGCCGCCCCTGTTTATCAGATCTTAACAGCAATTGGTTTTTATTATGCCTTTTCTTACTTGAAATCTCTCAACCTTTCTACTTTCTACTTAATACTTACTACTTCTCTTATTATTTTTCTTTACCAATTTATCAAATATCAGCTCTATTTCTATAACCAGTATCCAGTTTTGTACTCCCGCGATTGGCAATATGGTAATAAACAAGTCGTCGAGTATATAAAAGACAACTATAGTAAGTACGACCTGATAGTTTTTACTCGTGAGTATGGAGAACCTCATATGTTTACTTTGTTTTATTTGAATTATCCTCCGAGTAAATTTAAAAATGATAAAAACCTTGTTCGTTTTGAAACTTATGATTGGGTGCGTGTTCTTAATTTTGATAAGTTTTATTTTCCCGATCTTGGTGATGAAGGAACTAAAGTTGGTGATATTAGAAAAGAATTTGCAGGCAAGAAAATATTGTTTATAGCTACTCCCGATGAAACTCCTCAAGGAACAAGCTTACTTTATTCGGTTGACTTTCTTAATGGCAAAAGAGCGTTTAATATTTTTGAATGAAAAACAAAAAAATATTCTTGCTTTTGATAATACTTTTTCTTTTTACCCGTTTATATAAGATAAATTTTATTCCTTCGTCTGTTTATTGGGATGAGGCTTCGATTGGCTACAATGCTTATTCGGTTTTGAAAACCGGCCGTGATGAGTGGGGGGAATTCTTGCCACTGCATTTTCGCGCTTTTGGCGAGTTTAAGTTGCCTGTTTATATTTATTCTGTTATTCCTTTTGTCTATTTTCTTGGATTGAACGAGCTTTCTCTCAGATTGCCTTCAGTTTTTTATTCTTTTCTCTCCCTTATTCTAATTTATTTACTTGTTAAAAGAATTTTTAAAGAAGAAAAACTTGCTTTGTTATCTTCTTTTCTTTTCTTGATTTTGCCTTGGAATTTTATTTTTTCAAGGACGGGTTATGAAGCCTCTTCGGGTCTTTTCTTTTATTTGCTTTTTATATTTTTGTGGTTTGTTTTTAGTCCTCTTGTGTTTGATACCGGCAAATTTTCTTTAAAGATCTTTGGAGTGATGTTTTTGCTTTTGTTGCCTCTCATTCTTTCTTTTTATTCTTATAATTCTTTTCGTATTATTTCTCCTTTGACTTTTGCTTTTCTATTTTTAGCTTTTTTCTTTAAACAAAGTGGCAGTTTGGGCAAGAAATTAATATTTTTGCTTTTATCTTTTATAATTATTGGAGTTTCTTCTATTCCTATATATCGCTTGTATAGGTTTGATAGTGGTGCGTTTCGTTTTCAAGTTCTTTCTTTAGAAGGCGAAAGGAAAGACAAGTTGATTGCTTTTGCCAGAAACTACTTTTCTCATTTTTCTTTTGATTTTTTATTTTTTGGCGGGGATAGAAATTTAAGAAGCCAGATGCCTGGTTTCGGTGAAATTTATCCTCTTAGTTTGCCGTTTTTGTTTCTTGGTCTTTTAAAGCTTGCAAGAAAAAAGGATTTTAAGTCTTTGTTTTTGATTTTCCTCTTTTTGATTGCTCCAATTCCAGCAAGCCTTACTAAAGAATCCCCTCATTCTTTAAGATCTATTCTTTTTGCTTTTCTTATGCCTTTAGCTATTTCTCTTGGAATTATTGATTTTGTGGCTATTTTCAAGAAGGGAAAACAAAAAATGGTTTTTAATCTTGTCTGTTTTTCTTATCTAGTTTTCTTTGGTATCTACTTTCTGCGTTTTTTAAAAACTTATAATTTGATTTCGGCATTAAGCTGGCAGAGTCAATACAAGCAGGTTTTTTACGATAGAAAAGATTTAATTAGAAAAAGCGAGAAGGTAGTTGTTTCTGAAAATTATGCTCAGCCTTATATCTTTGCACTTTTCTATAATAGTTATGACCCAAAAGAATTTTGGCGATCAGTGACCTACAATTCTTATGATAGATGGGGTTTTTCAACTGTTCATTCTTTTGATAAATTTGTGTTTAAGAAAGTTGAAGATTCGGATCTAAAAGAAGGAGTTTTGGTTTTTTCTGATAAAGAAATGGTGGGGCAGGAGAGATTTTTGGTTGATAAGATATTAGCCACAGATAAAGTTGCATTTTTTGTTTATCAAAAATAGTTTATGAAAAGAATTTATTCTTTTATCTTTATTTTTATTTTTTTGATAGGATCTTTTTTAAGGCTTTACAAGCTTGATCAAATTCCTCCTTCTTTGAATTGGGATGAAGTGGCTGCTTCTTATAATGCTTATACTATTAAAAATTGGGCAAAAGATGAATGGGGGAAAACCTTGCCCTTGGTTTTTGCTTCGTTTCGGGATGATAAAAGGCCTGTCCATATCTATATCACTTCTATGGTTTTTAATTTTCTTGGGGTTAGTGATTTTTCTGCACGTTTTTCTTCAGCTTTGCTTGGGATACTTTTAATTCCCTTATTTTTCTTCTTGGGTAAGCTTTATTTTGGCAGCGACTTGGCAGGTCTTTTTTCAGCTTTTGCAATTGCTTTTTCTTCTTATGATATTCATTACTCGCGTGGTCTTTGGGAAGCCCATTTTGCTCTTTTCTTTTTCGTTTTGGGTCTAGTCTTGTTTAAAGCCTCCTTGAGCAAAAAGGGTAGAGAAGTTCTCTTACCCTTTTCTTACTTTTCTTTTGGCGTTTCTCTTCTTTCTTATCACTCGGCCTTGATAGTTGTTCCTCCTCTTGTTTTACTTTTAACATTTGTTTTTATTCGAGATCTTTTTAAATTATTCAGGTGGTTTGCCATTGGCTTTTTTGTTTTTTTGGTCTTTATTAGTATCTTGTTCTTTGAGCCACGCCTTTTAGGGATAGCAAGAATCAATCAGAATAAATTGTCTAGTGAAGTTGTGGCAAAGACCTATCTTTTTCAGAAGACTGGTAGCGGGCTTTTGGGACAGTTGGAATACAGACTTTCGGGTTATAAGGACTATTTTTCTTACAACTATCTTTTTAAAGAAGGTAGTGTCTCTCCTCGCGCGAGTATGGGTTATGGAGGTCTCTTTTCAAAAGTTGTATTTTCTTTAGCTTTATTGGGTTTTATTTTGTTATTTTCTAGCAGGAAATTTTCTATTCTTTTAATTTTGATTTTGTGGGTTGCGCTAGCTCCTCTTCCTGCTGTTTTTGCTGGGGGTGAAGCAAATGCAACTAGGGCTATTTTTATGCTTGGTCCAATTGAATTTCTTTCGGGTTATGGTTTTTTTAGGTTAATTGATCTTTTTTCCTCTAAATACTTTAAGGGTTTGATTTTAATTTCTGTTTTTGTTTTATTTTTTTGGGAATTGTTTCCTCAGATTTATTCTTATTTTAAAAATTATTCAGAAAAGGCTATTGAATGGCAGTATGGTATGAAAGATATTGTATATTTTTTGAAAAATAATCCTAAATATAATCAGGTTTATGTAGATAATATTCGTCAACAGCCATATGTTTTCTTCCTTTGGTATGAAAAAGTGCCTTTGCCGGAATTTCTCAGAACAGTAAAATACGATAGAACAACTGCTAGTAGTTTCAATACAGTATTTTCTTTTGACAGGTATCAGTTTGGCGGTTGGGATTGGGTTGAAAGTACACCTCTTGATGGAGTTATTTACGTAATTGAGCCTTATAAGTATACTGGTCTTAGAAGAAGGGAGGATTTTTCAGTCTTAAAGCTGGTAAAATATCCAAATGGCAGTGACGCTTTTTATATAGTTTCAAGTTATTAGTATGAATAAACTTTCGGTAGTTTTGGCGACATATAATGAGGAAGAAAATATTGGCAGATGTCTTGATTCGGTTGTTGATATTGCCAGTGAAATAGTTGTTGTTGATGGTTCTTCAAAGGATAAAACTGTCCAAATAGCAAAAAGATTTAAAGCTAAAGTTTTAGTTACCGATAATCCTCCAATATTTCATATCAATAAGCAAAAGGCGTTAGATCTTGCGCGGTATAGTTGGATTTTGCAGCTTGATGCTGATGAAGTTGTCTCAAAAGATCTTGCTTGCGAAATTAAGAAAATAATTAATATGAGTGAGGAAGAAATTGATTTGTATCAAAAATCTTTAAAAGAAAGAGATTTGTTTTTAAGGCATCAGGCTTTGCTTGAAGAAAGAGATGGAAAAATAGGGGTAAATGGGGGGTACGCTGGTTTTTTTATTCCAAGGAGAAATTATTTTTTAGGTAAGTTTCTAAAGTATGGCGGTACTTATCCAGATGGTGTTATTAGATTGGTTAAAAAAGGAAAGGCTTATTTTCCTTGCAAGGATGTCCATGAGCAAATAGTAGTTCAAGGTAAGGTTGGATGGCTTAGTAAACCGCTTTTTCATTATGATTCGCCTAATTTCAAAAGGTATCTTGAAAGAAATTCAAGGTATATAGATTTAATTGCAAAGGATTTAAAGAAAAATAAAGTTGACAGAAACCTATTTCAATTTTTAAATTTCTTTGTTTTTAAACCCTTGTATTGGTTCTTTTTAACTCAAATAAGGCATAAGGGTATACTTGATGGCTGGCAGGGGATAGTCTTTAGTTTCTTTTCAGCTTTAAGATTTCCGAGGGCTTATTTTCGTTATCTTTTGTTAAAGTAATATGCAGCTTGAAGATAAAAATGTAGTGATAATAGGAGCAACGGGAGGCATTGGGCGGGCGTTGTCTTTTGCTTTTGCTCTTGAAGGGGCTAACTTGGTTTTGGTTGGGAGAAGAGTGTTGATTTTAAAAGCTCTTCAAAAAGAAATAAAAAGCTTGGGCTTTAAAGGGAGGATATTTATTTTTAAAACAGATATTTCTTCTGAAAAAGAAGTGAGAAGACTGGTAAGAAAAGTGTCTTCTAATTTTAAAAATATTGACATTTTAGTAAATGCCGCCGGAATTGGTATTTATAAGAAGCTTGAGGATTTGAGTTTTGATGAGTGGAGAAAGTCTTTATCTATTAACCTTGATTCAGTCTTTTTGGTAATTAAGGAATTTTTGCCTCTTCTTAAGAAATCTCAGAATTCCTTAGTTTTTAGTATGGGCTCCGGGATGGGGAAAATAGCAGTCTCAAAAAGAAGCGCTTACTGCGCCAGTAAATTTGGGCTTCGCGGCTTAATGCTTTCTCTTGCCAAGGAATATAAAAATACAAATGTTAATTTTATCCTTTTGACTTTGGGGAGTGTTCTAACTGCTTTTGGTCCCTTGACTCTTGAGGAGAAGATAAAGAAGAACAAAAAGGGCAAAGCTTATCTTGATCCTATTGATCTAGCAAAAACGATTGTTGCAAAGATAAAAAACGATACTTTAAAAGAAGAAATTTCAATTTATCCCAAGAATTATTATGAGGAATCAAGAAGGGAAAAGGTATGATTAAAAAAGTTGCTGTTGACACATCTCCTTTAATATCTGGACATAAGGTTCGGGGTATTGGAGTAAACACTCGTGAGTTAATATCTGCTTTTGAGAAATTACCCAAGTCTGATTTTGTTTTTGGCAAAAACAAAATAAAGGTTAAAGCAGTTGATTTTTCATCCTTTGATTTATCAAATTTTGATCTTGTTCATTATCAATACTTTCATCCCTTTTTTAAAACTCTTCCTCTCTCAAAGCCTGCCGATAAAGTTGTTCTTACTATTCATGACTTGATTCCTCTTGTCTATCCAAGTCATTATCCGCCAGGTGTCAGGGGAAGGCTTAATTTTAAGTTTCAAAAATCAAGGCTTTCTGATGTTGATAGAATAGTTACTATCTCTGAAACCTCCAAAAAAGATATAGTTAGGTTTCTTTCTTACCCGCAAGGAAAAATTGATGTTATTTACCTTGCGCCCCGCGATATTTTCAAACGGCTGGCAGCTGGAAGTTGGCAATTGGAAGTTGCAAAGCGCTATGATTTGCCTGATAAGTTTGTGCTTTATGTTGGTGATATCAACTACAATAAAAATATTTCCACTTTAGTTGAGGCATGCGATAGACTTGATTTAACCTTGGTAATAGTAGGCAAGCAAGCCCTTGAAATTGACAATTTGCATCAAAAGAAAAATTTGGCAGGACCAATGGATTGGGTAAGATTTTTGTTCGGCAAATCTCACCCCGAAGTTAGTCATCTTAAAAATCTCTCTAAAATTATATCTAAGAGTAAAAAAGTTGTTCGTTTGGGTTTTGTGCCTGATAATGACCTTGTTGCTATCTACAATTTGGCGACACTTTATGTTCAACCCTCTTTTTATGAAGGCTTTGGTCTTCCTTTGCTTGAAGCAATGTCCTGTGGAACGCCTGTTTTGGCAAGCGATATAGGTGCGCATAGAGAAATAGCTTCTGATGCTGCTTTGTTTTTTGATCCTTATAGTGTTTCTGATCTCAAAGAGAAGCTTAATGAAATAATTTCTCAAAAAGATCTAAGAAAAAGGCTTGTTGAAAAGGGTTTAAAAAGAGTCAAAGATTTTTCTTGGTTAAAAACAGCAAGAGAAACTTTGAAGGTTTATGAAAAAATTCTTTTCTAAATTGTCGCGAAATGATTTTCTTCTTGTTTTCTTTGTCTTTTTATTATGGAGAATTTTACTTTTTGTTGTTTCTTATCTTTCTGTTTTTTTAGTACCCAATTATGGCCATTGGTTTCCTTATGTTGAAAGGGTTTTGGAGATAACCAAACTTCCACCCTGGCTTTGGGGGTGGGGAGGTTTTGATGGGGTGCATTATTTAAGGATAGCTCAAAACGGCTATGATTTTATACCCTCCCAGGCATTTTTCCCTCTTTACCCTTTCCTCGTTAGAATTTTGAATTTCTTGCCCAAAGATATGGCTCTTGATACCAGTGTTTATGTTGATCCCTCTTTTTTTATCGTTGCCCTTTTGGTCTCAAACGTTTTTGCTTTGTTGGCTTTTTATGCCTTTTATCTTCTAGTCAAAAATATTTTTAATTCAAAAACTGCCCTTCTTTCTCTTATCTTGCTTTTGTCCTGGCCGACTGGTTTTTATTTTGGAGCTATTTATACCGAATCTTTGTTTTTGTTTTTAGCTTCTCTTTCTGTTTATTTTTCTTTCAAGAAAAAATTTTTGTTTGCAGGTATTTTTGCCGCTTTTGCTTCTCTCACAAAGGTAGTTGGAGTTTGTCTTTTTCTGCTTATTCTTATTGAGTTTTATCTAAATTATAAAGGCAAAATAAAACTGTCAAAGCAATTTCTAAAAGATTTTTTGGGAGTTTTGATTTCTCCCTTAGGTCTTGTTTTTTATATGTTTTATCTTTGGAAATTTTTTGGTAAGCCTTTTTATTTTGTTGAGGCACAACCTCTTTTTGCAGCAGAAAGAAGCGACAAACCAATTATTCTTTTGCCTCAAGTAGTTTATAGATACTTCAAAATTTTTATTCACACGCCAATCTTTTCTTATCAATTTAACATTGCTTTATTTGAGTTGTCTCTTACCCTTTTGTTTTTTTCTTTGCTTTTTCTTTTTATCAGAAAAATGAGGTTTTCTTATTTTATTTTTACTTTTTTGGTTTTAATTATACCCACACTAACAGGAACTCTAACCTCAATGCCTCGTTATACTTTAACCGCCTTTTTGATTTTTCCTTTTTTGTCAGAAAAATATCCACGTCTTGTAAAGTTGATAATACCATTTTTGATTATTCTTCAATTTATTCTTCTTACCTATTTCATCAGAGGCTATTGGGTAGCGTGAAACTGGTAGAAGCTAGTCGGAGCTAGTCGAAGTTAGTCCCCGCTTGCAGTGGGGTTGGGCAAAAGCTGGCCGTAAGATTGTATCTAGTATCTTGTATTATGTATTATGGGAACAATGCATTTTTCTGCATAATACATAATTCATAATACTAAGTTCAGATTTTTTCCCTTTGTTCTGTGTTCTATGTTCTTTGTTCTAGTCTCAAGTTTTGACTTTGACTTTTAAGTTTTGAGTTAATTTGTTAATTTGTTAATTTGTTAACTGTTAATTGTTATATTGTAATTTGTATATTGTTTGTATATTGGAATTTGTGATTTGTGATTTGTTTAGAATTTAGAATTTAGATATTAGAATTTAGGATTTGTATATTGTAATTTGTTTGTAATTTGTGATTTGGAATTTGTAATTTTCCCCTTTGTTCTTTGTTCTATGTTCTTTGTTCTAACTTACAGTTTTGACTTTTGATTTTTAAGTTTTAAGTTGTGTCTAGATTATCTAGTTCGCTTTTTGTTATAATGCGACTGTTTATGTCTAAAAAGAGAAAAAAGGCGCTTATTACAGGTATTACTGGCCAAGACGGTTCTTACTTGGCTGAATTTCTTCTTAAGAAAGGCTACGAAGTTTCGGGAATTGTCAGAAAAACCAGTCACTTTTATTATGCCAATATTGCTCATATTCAGGAGAGTCTAAATCTTATTCAGGCGGATTTACTTGACCCTGTAGCGATAAGAGAAGCCATTCAAAAAGTTAAGCCTGATGAAATTTATAATCTGGCTTCTCAATCCCATCCCGCAGAATCTTTCAGACAGCCTATCCATACGGCTGAAATAACTGGTATTGGCGCTCATCGAGTAATGGATGCCGCCTTGGATGTAGTTCCCAAGGTTAGATTTTATCAAGCATCGTCAAGTGAGATGTTTGGTTGGGTTAGAGAGATTCCTCAAAATGAAGAAACGCCTTTTAACCCTGCTAATCCCTATGCTGCTGCCAAGCTTTATGCTCATAATATTGCCAGAATTTATCGCAAGAGTTATAATATGTTTATTTCCTGCGGTATCTTGTTTAATCACGAGTCACCTCGTCGTGGTCTTGGTTTTGTAACCCAAAAAGTTACTTATGCCGCTGCTTGCGCAAAGTTGGATATAAAAACTAGCGAGCATCTAAATGAAGAGGGGGAACCGATAGTTAAAAATGGCAAAGTGGCGCTTGGTAATCTTGAAGCAAAACGAGATTGGGGTTTTGCTGGCGATTATGTTGAGAGTATGTGGCTGATACTTCAACACAAAGAGCCGGATGATTTTGTGGTAGGAACAGGGGAAACTCATACTATCAGGGATCTTTGCGAGGAGGCTTTTTCTTATGTTGGCCTTGACTATAAAAAGTATATTTATGTTGATCCTCGTTTCATAAGGCCTACTGAAACTGGGCCTCTTGTAGCTGATTATTCAAAAGCGAAGAAGGTTCTTGGTTGGAAACCCAAGACATCTTTTAAAAAGCTTGTTCAGATGCTTGTTGATGCCAATCTGGCTCGTTTGAAATAACCTCTTTTAATGCTTAAAAAAGCTGATTTTTGGCTTTTGTCTTTGGTGTTTATTCTCTTTTTGTTTTTTTCTTATTTTAAAAACCCCGCTATTTTCAAATATCGTTTTGATGATAAATTAGTCAGCAATTATTTTCGCAGCCAAGATATAGAAGATAAAGAAGACAAAATAAAAGATAGAATATTTTTATCTGATTCTGAAATTTACCTTGCCACAGGTTATCTTTATGCCAAGGGCGAGGACCCGACAAAATTTAATTTTCAGCATCCTCCTCTTGTAAAGTATCTTTTTGGTTTTGCTACCCTCTTTTTTGGAAATCCCTATTGGGTGCAAATTTTCTTTGCTTTATTTTTAATATTCTTGACTTATCTTTTGGGAAAGATGGCTTTTAAGAAGAGAGAAGTTGCTTTTTTGGCCTCGCTTTTTCTTGTTTTTGACCCACTTCTAAAGGATAATATTACACAATTGCTTTTGGATCCGGCGCAAGCTGTGTTTTCTTTATTTTACATAATTTTGGCTTTATATTTTCCCAATAATTTTCTTTTGAACGGTGTTGTCTTGGGTCTTCTTTTTGCCTCCAAGTTTTGGAGCTCAAGCTTGCTTCTTGTGGTTTTTATTTTTCTTTACAGAAAATTTTTGATTAAAGAAAAGGTTGATTATAAAAATATGTTTTTGAGTTTTTTGGTAGCCTTTTTTTACTTTCAGTCTTACTTATATCAAGACTTTCATAAATTATGGCGGCCTTTTTAACATTTTTCTTTTTGAATTAAAAATGCTTAAGTTTATGCTTTCTCACAATACCACTTCTATTTTTGGCAATAATCTACTTTTGTTTTTCAGTGGTCATTTTGTGAGTTGGTGGGAGAAGGGAAGAATCTTAAAAGCTGATGTTTGGAATTTCTTTTGGCCTTTGGGTTTTGTTTTTGGGATTTTGCAGATTAAAAATATCAAAAGGCTGGAAAAGAAGGATTTTATTTTTATTTTTCCTATTTTTTATTTTTTGATAAATATCTTTAATGCTCCTTTCAGTCGTTATTTTCTTATAATCTTGCCCTTTATTTATCTTTCGTTAGGATCTTTTATTAACTCAAAACTTAAAAGTCAAAAGTTAAAACTTGAGACTAGAACAAAGAACATAGAACATAGAACAAAGGGAAAAACTCCAAATTCCAAGTTCCAAATTCCAATATACAAACAATATACAAATTCCAAATTCTAATTTCTAAATCCTAAATTCTAAACAATTCTGTAATTATCCAATTTTCCAAATTACAAACAAATTACAAGAACCAAATCATAAATCATAAATCCTAAATCCATATTCAAGGGTCAAAAGTTTTATTATTCTTTCTACTTACTACATTCTACTTTCTGCTTGTGTCTCTTTTACCTTTTACCCCCGCCTGCATCAGCTATGCTGAAAGCATTGCGGGCAGGTCTTGCCTTTTACCTATTAGGTTAGAACAAAGAACATAGAACAAAGGGAAAAAATCTGAACTTAGTATTATGAATTATGTATTATGGGGATAATGCATTCTCATGCATAATACATAATACAAGATACTTGTTATATTACGATACGTTGTACCGAATAATTAAACCTTTCTTTTAAGTAATCAGCAGGTGTCAGGTAGTTTAATTGTCTTAATTTTACCTTAAAGTTGTAATCATTCAAGTATGTGTATAGTTTTTCTTTGAGATCATCTTCATTGTCAAAGATATAGCGCTTAAATACTTTATCTTTTATCTTACCATTAAATCTTTCTACCATACCATTTGTCCAAGGATGTTTGAATTTGATAGTGCGATGTTTGATTTTATTTTCTTGACATAATTTATCAAAAGGATGAACTCTTTTGTCTTTAGGTCTTTTGGTTTGATGAAGATAGTTATATGAGAATTCCCCTCCATTATCAGTTAAGATGTAATGAATCTTATATGGGTAAAATCTCAAAACTGCCTCAAGAAACTTTGTTCCACAAGCTTTAGTCTTTTGGTTTGTGATTAAGACAAAAGCAAGCTTTGAGACTCGGTCAATACAGGTAAACACATACCAGCGTTTATGGTTGATTTTGGGTGTGTAAAGGGTGTCTATATGCAAGTAGCCAATAGTATACTTCCTAAACTTTCTGATTTTCCTTTCTGCTTTAAGTAGTTCATCAGGAAGAACATTAAGTCCGTATCTAACAAGACATCTGTATATTTTGAGAGGATAAATATTGGGGATCACACCTTCTGTTGAGAAGAAGATCTCCTCAACAGTCTTTTTAAACTTCTTTCTTTCAAAGAGAATCAGATCTTCCTCTTCTTTTGTCAAACTAATCCTTAATCTGTGAGGACGAGAAGATTTATCTTCAATACTTTCTCTTTCTTTCCACTTCTTGACTGTTTTCCAAGAAAGTCCGTACTTTAAAGCCAGAGAATTAATTGAATCATTAGACTCTTGAATTTCCTTTCTTAAGGCAAAACTTACTCTCGCGTTTTTATGAATCCTTAAATACATTGTCAGTTAATATACTCTGACAACGTATCGTAGTCAAACAGATACTAAATACTATAATTTCACAAATCCCATTTTTTCTCTTGTCTCCTCCAATATCTGGGAGGCTATTTTTCTTGCCTTCTTTGCTCCATCCAAAATTACATCTTCAAGATAGCCTTTTCTTGATTCTATCTCTTTTCTTCTTTCCTGAATCGGCTTTAATTCTTCAAAAATAGCGCTAGCCAGCCTATCTTTTAGTTCTTTGTACCTGACACCAGATGATGTATATTGTGCTGCAAGCTCTTTTTGGGCGTCATCGCCAAGAAAAAGACCAGACAAAAGCAAAAGGGTAAATACTCCGCCTTCTTGAGGCACAGTGGTACCACTGCCACTATCAGTTGGAACTCGAGCCAATTTTGCCCTTATTTCTTCAAGTGAATCAGTTAAATTAATGTGACTACCCTCAACTGATTTACTCATCTTTCCCTCCCCTGTCAAAGAAGGAATGTACTCACCCTTGGTTGCAAATCTTTTTGGTTCAGGAAAATTAGTGCCATACTTCTCGTTCATTTTTCTTGCTATCTCACGGGCCACCTCAAGATGCGGCTCCTGATCAACACCCACTGGAACTAGATCCGCCTTGTAGGCTAAAATGTCAGCTGCCATAAGAACTGGGTAATTCAAAAGAGCCATAGTTGCTTCTTTTGGATACTGTTTTATTTTTTCTTTGTATGTCGGCAAGTGAAGCATACGAGCCACTGTTACCGTGGATGATATCAAGTGAGCAAGATAAGTGTGCTCAGGAACAAGCGATTGGACAGTAATTATTGATTTTTCAGGATCAAGGCCAGAGGCTAAGTAATCCAAAATCACATCTTTTGTATTTTGCGCCAAGCTATTCTTATCAAAAGGAGTGGTAACAGCGTGCAAATCCATCACCATATAAATAGTCTCAAATTGTGGGTTTCTAGCAAGCTCCAAATAACCTTTAACCCCACCCAAGTAATTACCAAGATGAAGCTTCCCCGTCGGCCTTGAACCTGAAAAAACACGTTTCATAACTTGATTTTATCCTATTTGTAAGGCTTTATAAAGAAGATTATCTCTGGTGCATTCTTTCCTCAAAATCCTGTATCATTCCAAGAATTCTTAAAGCTAAATCTTCTACACCCTCCTCAACACCCGGAACAACAAAAATCAAATCCCCCCTTCTTGCTCTCTTGGGATGTTTTCGTATCTCCCACTCTACCCCCCCTTGCGAACTTTTTACTGAAATTTTGTAATTCTTCGAGCCGTCCTTCACCAAAAAATCGATACCTCGCCTGTCTAAATCCACACTTCTTTCAAAACCGTCTATATGACCCTCCTCAAAAAGAAAAGAGAGAGCAGAAGCTACTTTTTGTTCACTTGTCTCACCCCTCTCTCTCCTGACCTCCCAAATTAATCTTTCAATAGAGATTACCACAGTCAATAAATTGAAGGCAAAAAAAGAAAGTGCCAGGGGTGGGATTTGAACCCACGACCCCCGCGTTATGAATGCGATGCTCTAACCGCTGAGCTACCCTGGCTTGCCTTGTATTTTACCTTATTTGAGATTGTAATTTCAAACCTTCTATATATCCATGTATTTTCCTTAAAAAATCAGTGCTTTTGCGAACCTTTATTCTTAATATACCGTAGTATTCATTTGGGTTCTCGTAAATTTTCTTCCACTTAAAATTTTGATAAAAGGGTTTCTGAAAGTTATCCAGAGGAATCTTTGTAATTTCTGACCAGTAATTCTGAATTTCGTCGATCCTATATTTATGACTTACGTTTACCGTTACCCTTAGCATTAGATCGTTAGTATTATAACCAAAGCACTCATAAAGCCATCTGAGAAATAGATTCATCATCTCGGGACTAGAGTTGGCAAACCCGACTTGACTATCTTTTTTGAATCCTTCTGCCCAGTACAAAGAAGCCCCGACTAAGAATAGTTCTCTTTTAGATAAATTGCCTATCTCTTTTACACCCGCCTTCTTCAATTTTTCTGTTTTTAATATTCTCTTCTTTTGTTGTCTTAAAGAATTCTCTAATCTCTTTCCATAGTTTGGATCTTTCCAACGTCTCTCTAACTCTCTTATTTGACCTTTTGATAGTTTTACTTCTTTACACCAACGACTAACAGAATCCGGAGAAACATTTAACAATCTGGCTATTTCTTTAATGCTTCTACCTTCCCTCCTTAACTCTCTTGCCCTTATTCTCTCCTTAAATTTTGCCATCCTTAAGTTATATTATACTATATATACTGGTACGCATTGGGGGTTGATTAACTACCAAATTCCATGTATAATGCGCATGTTCTTTATAGTTAACATGCGGGGTAGTGTACGGCTGCACGGAAGGCTCAAAATGGGCTTCCCTCGATTTAATGGGGGAAAAATTTGGCTATATCGGCGAAACCTAAAATCTATTTGATCATGGCAACGCCGAGGAAAGATTACGTTCGGTTTACATGAATGTAAAATCCGTAGAGACTATACGCCAAAGCCCTTGAGATAGATTTCTTATCTCACGGGCAAGACATAGTCCGACACTCTCGAGAAATCAGAGAAAACTTTATGCATAATCTTCCAGACTGGGTTCGATCCCCAGCCCCGCAACACAATCTAGAAATTAAAGAAAAGAAACCACTTGCGCCAATTAGGCAAATTAACTACCTCATCACCACTGGTATCTATCTTAGGAACAAAACTCTTGATAGTCTCCTCATCAGGCAAAACCACCACAACCTCGCCCTTTTTTACCATCGCTAAATTATCCCTTAGTTGTTTCTCGATATACGCCTCGGAGCTAATCTCCTTAAGCCTGTTTTTGATAGCTTCATTTTCCCTTCTTAATCCCTCAAGGCTTCTTTTTTTCTCTTCTATCTTCTTCTCAGCTTGCCTTAGCTTGGAAAAATTGCTCCAAAAAGCGCTAAATACTAAAACTGTTAAAACAAAGAAGGCTGAAAATAAGATCTTATTAAACCAAGAGACATTTTTTTTCTCAGCTTTATGAACAAATAAACTGTTAAAATTGATACCCATAGTTATTCAAAAAGTGTTGATATTTTTTTATAAAGTGCTATCATATAGTCATTAGGCTCCTAATTAATCTTATGGAACAAACAATGTTAAAGGCCCTGCTCCCAAACTTTATCAAAAGTCTGGAAGATAAAAAAAGGTCGCCCTCAACTATTATAGCTTACAGGGCGGACCTTGAGCAGTTTGTGGATTTCGCAGAAAAGAAACAAAAGCCTTATATCCAATCAATAGGAAAGGAGCTAATTGAGGCCTATCGCGATACCCTCCTTGCTGAAAAATACACACCCAAAAGCGTTTCAAGAAAACTAAACGCAATAAAAACATTTTTTAAATTCGCTGTTGAACAAAAACATATCTCAAGTAATCCCGCTCAAGATGTTTCTCACCCAAAAACAGAACCTGCCAAGCCTAAATTCCTTTCTAAACTTGAGTATCGTGCTTTAAGAGACACTGTACGTTCTGACTTGAGAACCGCCGCCATCGTAGAATTAATTCTTCAAACAGGGCTTAGAATTTCAGAGGTAGCCAACCTTAAGCTTGCAAACGTAGGTGATAAAGAAATAAAAATTGAAGCTTACGCCAGCCAACCTGAAAGAGTTATTCCTTTAAACAAAAGAGCAAAAGAGGCTCTTGACAACTATCTTAAGAATGAAAGACCAAAAAGTGATTCTCCTTACTTTTTTGTAAGCAAAAACGGAAAGCCGCTTGCTGTCAGAAACATCAGATCAACTATCAATAGGTATATTCAAAAAGCAGAAATGCCAAGCTATACCATTAACGACTTGCGCACTACTTTCATAGTTGAGAATTTAAAAGCAGGGGTAAATTTGGTTTTGCTTTCCCAAGTTGCAGGGCACAAAAGGCTCTCAACCACTGAAAGTTATCTTGATCTTGCAGGCATCAAAGAAGCGGGAAATAAACAGGAATTAGAAGAGCTGTAACTTCATTCACTTAAACCCAATCCTCTTCCCTAGTTCCTCCAGTTGTCTCTTTCTTATTACCAACTTGGGGTCGCTGTAAATAATTTTTTTGGCTTTATCAAAATAAGTCCTTGATTCCTCAGGTTTATCTTCACTCAAAAGTTCTGCCATTCTCATATATGCCCCGCTTTCCCAAACATGAATCAAAAACGGATCAATATCTCTATTATTTTCCCTTATCTCCCGTATCCCCTGAAGAATTGTTTTCTTTCCCTCCCTTTTTTGGCCATTCCGGTAGAGAGCTTCCCCCAGATGATATCTAAAATCCCCTTTCTCAGCAGGATGACCCCCAAAAAACTTAATTGCCTTTTTGTAATTAGAGATCGCCAGCTGATAATCCTCAAACAGCATAGCCACCTCCGCTATTCTAAAATATGAAGTATCAAGCTTGTCCTTCAAGTTATAAGATTTGGTTATCTCAAGCATAGATTCAGCATCTTTTTTTAGCCAAGATAGCATAAGCCTTTTCTTTTGTTACTAAGAAAAGATGCTTCCAAGTAAGACATCTATCTTTAAGAGCATCAACAAGCTCGGTGTATTTTCCTTCCTTCTGTAGATGCACCAAGGAGAGTGTCAAAAAAACCAGAGCCTCTTCAAGGCGATCTTTCTCTCTTAAGACAGCGCCACGCTCATGAAGATAGGAACCACTATTTTTACCCAATTTTACTTGCATAATAGCCATAAAAGTATACCAAAAACAAAAACAAACACCGGTAAAATTTATAAATAGCACCCAACTTCAAAGCCAATTCTTAGACTAAGGGTGGGTCGGGGTGGATTCGAACCACCGACTCCCACTTTATAAGAGTGGTACTCTGCCGCTGAGTTACCGACCCCCAGCAATTGTACCAATTATATCAAAGTATGGAGAATTTCTGAAGCTACAAATTCTCTAACCTTCCCTTAAGAGAGTTAATTTCATCCTTTCTTATCTGAAAACTTTTATCTCCCCAACTCTCCTGCTCTTCAGGTATCACGGTAATTCTATCAGCCTCATCTAGCATTCCAAGAAGCTCGCGCCGTGTACTCTCATCAAGGGAAAAACCTTCTTCTACACGGTCCGCCACCGCACTAGCAATTTTGGTCGCGCACCCCAATTTCCATACAGCCCAGGTATAATAATCTCGAGTTCTCAAAGCTTCTCCCTCTTCTGTGTTGTCGTACTTCTCAAGGGTTTTCCTGGCAAGAGAAATACCAGCCTCAATCTTACCCATCCTCGCCAAAGCCTCGGCGCAAAATCCAGCCAGCTCAAGAGCGTTAACCCTCTGCATTGGGTCATCCATTCTTTGGAACAACTCCATACCCCGTTGAAACTGCTCCACCGCCTCATCCGGCTTCCCTGATAACATCACCACCTCACCCAAGAAGCGGTAGGAACGGGGTTGCAAAGAATAAACTTCATGATCTTCAATGTAACGTTGAGCTCCCGTTGCCGCTCCCTTCATCAGCTCAAGACCTCTTCGAGCCAAACTTCTCTTTGCGCCATCATCCAGTGCCTTATCATCTCTTGCCCTCATAAAAAGGTGTTTGCCAACAAGATATTCCTCCCAAAAAAGATTTACTACTGCCTCTTTCTCTCCAATCCCCGCGGCACCTTCACGAACTTCCTGAATCAAATTCAGGGTCTCTTCCTCGTACCCTTTTTTTCTCTCAATGAAGCTATCTTTCTCAGAAGATCTGGCAGAGTTTCTCTGGTTATATGGAGTTGCTTTTTCCTCTCTGGCATAATAGAAATGAACAGTCAGTAGTAATATAACAAAAAAATATCAAAAAAGCAAGTTTCGTAAAGTGACACCACATTTGCAACAGAGGTAAACTGTTGTATATGAGGGTGAAACCAAAAGATATTATTCTTGCATATCAGCGAAGAGGTAAAGCAACTCTTGCCGCAAAAGAACTTAAGAATTCATCGCTCTACAGTATACAGATGGGTTAGAAAAGCAAGAGTAAGGCCTGGAATAATTTCTTCCCGTAATCTGAAAAGAAAATCTACGAAACCTAAAACCATTCACAAATATCAATTTACCTCTTGCCAGAAGATAGAGATTGAGAACCTAAGACTCAAGAAAGGGTGGATGGCAAAAAAGATTGTCAAACACTTAAACCTTGCTTGTAATCCTAGAACTCTTAACAGGTATCTGTTAAGAAGGCGTCTTGCAAGAGAATATAATCATTCAAGAAGACCATTGTTTCAAGACACAAGACATATGAACGTTAAAAACACTAAAACCATAGGTTATCTGAAAATGGACGTTAAATATAATATTACTCCTGAACTTTCAGGCCTTCCTTGGACTTGTTTTGAGTATGCAGTTATTGATATTTTCTTAAAGGTTAAAGAAGCAGTAATCTTAAATCATCTAGACCAGGATGCTTCAATATCAGCTCTCCTTGAGATTATACCAAGACTTCCCTTTAAACCAGTCTTCCTTCAAACAGATAATGGTCTTGAATTTCAAGAAAGATTCAGATCTCATGTCAAAGCTTTGGGTATGAAATACCACTACATTCACAAATCAACGCCTAATTAAAATGCTCTCATTGAAAGAAGTTTTAGAACTGATGAGGAAGAATTCTTCTTTAGACTTGAAAAACAACCTGATAATTATGATGAACTAAGAAAACTCTTTGCTCAATATTTGTATGATTACAATTACACAAGACCGCATCTGGGAATTGACTTAAAAACACCATATGAAGTTGTCGCAAATGTCTTGTCACTTTAAGGTTTTTAACTACAGTTTGGCTCTTCTGGCAATTTCAGCCTCCACTTCCCTTACATCTCGACCATACTTTAGTCGGCTCATTTCTTTGATAATCTGTGCCACTTTGAGGTTTTCCTCTTTTTTAATCTCGCTCATATCTTTTGTCGTATCAATCGAAAATGGAGGTACGGGCTCGTTGTGAACAATTGTCTTCACAAAAGCATTAAAACGCTCAATATTCAAAAGGTCCTCTTCACTAAAAACAGGCGCAAATTCGCGAGTCAAGTAAGAAGCATCTGTCACTCCAACTCTAAAAGAAATTTTGGTCCCCACGTTCCCAAAGACAGCATTTTTGACCTCCTCCTCCATCTGGCCTATAAATTGGTTAGCAACACAAAGGTTAAGTCTGTATTTTCTAGCTTCTGATAAAATAACAGCAAAATCAGGAGTGGCAAAGTTTTGAAACTCATCTACATAAAGATAAAAATCGCGTCTTTTTTCCTCAGGTGTATCTTGTCTGCTCATTGCCGCCATTAGAATTCTTGGCACCAAGATAAGCCCCAGGAAGCTAGAATTTTCCTCACCCAACTCACCTTTTGCAAGATCAATCAAAAGAATCTTCCCCTCATCCATCACCTTGCGGAAAGAAAAGGAAGATTGTGACTGGCCGATAATATTTCTCATCATTCTGTTTGTCACAAAACGGCCAAACTTGGAAACCGTATAATCCAAAACTTCAGATTTATGAAAGTCAGCAGTCTGCGCAATCTGATCGGTCCAATAACGTCTGACCATAGGATCTGTCACCTTGGGCAAAAGCTCTTGGACAAAACGAGAATCAGTCATAATACGCACAACCTCAATAAAAGTATTCCCTTCTTCGGCCATCGCAGTTAACATTGCATTTCTAACGCCATGCTCAAAACGTGGGCCAACAATACCAGTCTTGTAAGGATCAAAGAGCTTATACATCAAGTTAATAACCGAGGTTGCAACAAAATGTTTTTCATCTTCAGTTCTTGCCTCAAGAAGATTAAGCCCCATCGGTCGCTCAGTATCAGCTGGATTAAAGTAGATAACATCTTCGGCGCGCTCAGGCGGAATAAGAGGTAAAAGCTGGCGGACAGTATCATGAGGATCAATAAAACAAATCCCCCTACCCTCTTTCATATCCTGAATCATCATCTGTTTTAAGAGTTCAGATTTTCCAGTACCTGTTGCGCCAATAATATAAATGTGTCTTCTTCTATCATCATCTGAAATACAAACCCTCCTTTTAATACCCCTAAAGACACTCATTCCCAAAAACAAGCCTTGTTCGGGAATAATAGAAGGAGCCGGAGCTCTTTTGGCATTTAGCCATTGGATATTTGGGGTTGTGATACTGCGATTGGGAAAATGAAAGATAGTGGCTAACTCTTCGGAGTTTAGAATTGAAGGCCGATTACCTAAGATATTAAACATCGGCATATAGCGATACAGAAAATCTTCCATAAAAGAAGCTTTGTGATGAATCTTACGAGATTTGAAACCATTAAACTCGCCAGAAAATTGTTCAAAAGCGCCACTAATATTATTAAGGTGCATCTTTGCTAGTTCACTTGATTCAGAAACCACAATAGCTCTAACACTAACCTCAAAACCTGGCTTTCCAATCTTACTCTCAACTGCCTCAAGAGCCTTGCCAGAAACGCTAAATTTAGCTTTTTCAGGATCTGACTCTCTCTTTTTAGTTTCTGAAATAAAATGCGAGCCATCCTTTTGCCACTTTGAATCAGCTGGAGAAATTAAAATCTGAATAGCAGCAGCTTCTTTCCCGCCCATTTTTGCCAAAACCGAAGTAATTGAGGATAAGGGGTCAACTGGTAAATCTTTAAAAGTTTTAATTGGCTTGTAGTTTTCTGCCCTTAATTGAAAAGATTTATAAGCTACCTTGCCAGTTTCGGTAAAGATATTGTATTCAGGAACCTCAACTATCTCTGCGTCAGGATAAGCACCGTTGATCTGCTTTTCAACTAAATCCTTAAGGCGGTTCGGACAAAAGACATAAAAGTTAATGTAGCCCTCACGAGCCACTATCTCAAATCCAATTGACGGTTGAAATGAAAATCTCTGTTTCCATCCACCCTTTTTGATGGAAAACAAAGAAGCAAAAACCTGCTCCATGGCATCTATTTTGACTTCATTGGTTCTGGGCACAAGGACCCGAAGTAAGACCGAGTCAACAGAATCCTTTTCCCTTCCTCGCCATCTAAAAAAAATAAAAACAACATAACCTAAAAAAGCCAAAAAAAAGGCCAAAAAACCCAAAAGAAAGATAAAGCCAACTATAAAATTAATATCAACCATTGCTTTTCCCCTCCACTTTCGGCCTAACCAAATTAACTATCTGCCAACCAAAAAGCCTTGCTTTTTCAATCATCCTCAACCAAAACCTGGCAAGCCAGGTTTTGGAATCATCCACACTGCCTTTACTTTCCTTAATTAAGACCTCCTCTGTCTCTGGCAACTCAATAAACACCTTCTTCGCCTGAGGAGTGGTAATCAGAGGTTTGCCCCGATCATCCGTCACCTGCTTTTTAAACTGGGTGGGCACAACTTGAACTCCCGGAACAACTTTCTCTATTTTCTCAGATAAGGTTTCGGGTCTAACAGACACCCCTTGTTCGGGGGGTAAAATTGGTTCTTTTTCAGGAAGACTTGTCATATCAATTCATTCTAGCAGAAATAAAAGAAAGAGTGAAAGAAAAACCTTGTCTAAATTTTCCAAAAGTCTTCTTTAATTCTTTTTCTAAAATTTTCGTATCTCGCCAAAACAAAAAGATAATCAGAAAGACGGTTTAAATAGACTAAAATCTCGCCTTTTATAGCCTTTTTTTCTAAATTTGTCACTCTTCTTTCCGCTCTCCTTGCAACAGAGCGGGCAAGAAAAAGCATTGAGGCAACCTTTGCGCCAGTTGGAAAAAGAAACCTTGTTTGAACAGGTAAAATCGCTTCTAAATTATCAATCTCTTCTTCCAACGCCCTTACCCGCTTTTTACTAAACTCCATCTTGCCTCCCGCAAGAATTGAACCAATAGAAAAAAGATCTTTCTGAATCTCTTTGAGCTTCTTATTTAAGCTCTCATCCTTTAATTCAGACCTAATAACACCTAAATAAGAATTAAGCTCGTCAATTTCACCAATCGCCCAAATTATTTTACTTGGCTTTGACACTCTTTTGCCGTCAATCAAAGAAGTCTTTCCATCATCCCCTTTTTTGGTGTAAATCATAGATTAAAGAAATAGAGTTAAGTAAAGATTACTACTTTTATCTCGGTTGATTTTATCAAACTCAAGCGACTTCAGCATTCAGAATGTCCACAAACATAACACTTGGAGCAACCTTCCTCATATACAAAAGAATTTGAGCCGCAGGAGGGACAAATATCAGCCAATGGACCCCTTTCCTCAAGAAGCAAAGTCTGCTGCTTAAACTCTAATCCCATCTTCTCCTCTAGACTCCCAAGTACCAATTCTTGTTCCTTCTTGACACCATTTGCCAATCCATTGACCTGATGATTATTAGACTCAACATCGTGATTTAAAAAGCCATTAACTTTAAAACCAAAATGAATTGAGATAGCAGCAGCAACCGCATCAGGAAGAGAACGAATTCTTGATGGGCCAAAGCCAACCGATCTTCTTCCCCCAATACCTGATAGCTGGCGGGCTATTTCAAGAGCCCTGTCTTTGGGAGAGATGTTGCCTCGTGAGCGCAAAGCTGTTGAGATAACTCTCCCCAAAGCCTCAGCAACCGCTGTGAGATCGCTTCCTGCCTTACCTACATTAATAAACACCTCAAGCGGCTGACCATTTTCATCCTCATTAATCGTTATAAAAGCATTACCAACTGGTGTCGCCAACTTATAAGTAGCACCTTTTGCTACAAACGGCCTTTCAACAATTGTCGCTTTCTCACCCCAAATTTCTTTTTTGTCTTCTTCTTTTTTATCAAGACCCACATTTAAAACTTGAGCATCTTTACTACCATCTCTAAAAACAGTAATTCCTCGGCAATTTGAATTCCAAGCTAAAAGATAAGCCTTTTTGACATCCTCAACTGTTGCCTCGTGCCGCAGATTAATAGTCTTTGAAACTGCGTTTTCTGTCGACTCTTGAAATGCAGCTTGCATCCTTATATGCCACTCGGGGTTTATTTCATGAGCAGTGCCAAAAACATTTTTAATATCTTCAGGTAATTCCTCCATATCTCTTACCATTCCCTTTTCAATTACCCTATCAACCAATTCCTGACTCCAAATTCCTTTTTCCTTAAGCATTTCCTCAAAAAACGGATTAATAAACGACAAGCGACGGTCAATGTGTTTATCTTTGACGATATGTTGGTAAGCAATAGCAAAAAGTGGCTCAATGCCAGAGGAGGCGCCTGCAATTATTGAAATCGTTCCTGTTGGAGCAATTGTTGTAACAGTCGAATTCCGTCTGGGTTTTTCGTCTTTATAAACACTTAAAGGCCAAAGCGGAAAGGGACCTCTTTCAGAAGCAAGATCAATTGAAGCTTCAACTGCCTTAGTTTCTATAAAATTCATTACCTCCTTTGCCAAACGCACACCCTCCTCAGAATCGTAAGGAATACCAAGTTTAATAAGCATATCGGCCCAACCACCAACTCCCAAGCCAATTCTGCGTGTATTAAAGACCATTTTCCTAATCTGTTCCAAAGGATAAGGATTAACCTCAATGACATTATCCAAAAAACGAACAGCCATCTTAACAACTTTTTCAAGTTCATCCCATTCAATTTTTTTGTCTTTGACAAAGTAGCCCAAAAAGATACTGCCCAAGTTACAGGCATCAAAAGGATAAAGTGGCTGCTCACCACAATTGTGAACAACAAACCCATTGGCAACAAACGAATGAGAAAGTGGTTCAGTCAAATCATAAACTTCCTCCCTACCATCAAAAACCAGCTTTTCAAAAGTGGCTTCAAATTTTTCTTTATAGTTGCCTTCTTTATAAGTTGAGATTCCATCCAAGAGTTTAAGATTTTTATGTTCAACCAAGAAACCAATCTCATTTGCAAAGCGCAAGATATTATCTTTTGATATCACCAAATCATGATAAGGCCGGCAAAGATACTTCTTTTTACCACCCTTACCATCAGGTAATAGTCTCATCTCACTCTTGCGCCTATTGCTATAAATTTTTGAGGCTATGCCAAAATTAAGCAGGAGTCTCTGCACATTTTGAAGAAACTTGTAACTAACAGATGTCAAACGAACACTTAAGCCCTTAAGTGAACTTCCGCTTACATGACCATCAGCACTAAATATTGCCTGCAAGAAACCTTTTTGTGTTTCCTCGCTCCCGGAAAAGATAACTTCAGGAACAATAATTTTATTTTCGGGAGTTATGCCATAATTTTTAGCCAGTCTCCAAAGTCTAGCCGAGACAACTCGCGCTTCGTCTCTTTTTTCTATCCATCTAACCCCAACCGGATAACTTCTTCTCAAAAGCTGACTTCCATCTACCAAAGTATCAACCATTGAAGCAAATTTATCAGCTAATTCCTCTTTCTCTTTGCCAAAAAAGGAAAGTACTGCTTCTGCTTGTTTCATTGTTCCATCACCCACCAACCAACCAAGCACCTGTCCTAATTCCAAACTACCATCTCTACCGAAACCCCCTTTTCTATTTACTACTAATATCTTTTCTCCCTCCTTAAGATCCCCCGCCTCTTTCCATCCAAGAGGAGTCATTACCTTGTGATTCTTGGTCAGACGCAATTCATAACCTTCTTTAGTTATCAATCTATAAACTTCCTTTTTACCTGTCCTGAAAACCTTAGACGCAGGCAAAAAGCCATCACCAACTCGCGAATCTGTCAAAACAAAGGGTGCAATTTGCCACTTGTAAAGATCATCCATCCTCAACAAACCAGCTGCTGTTGAAACCAAAGTATCCCCAGTAACACATGGGTTGGTGGACTCAATTGGACCAAGAGGAGGAACAGGATCGGCCTTACTTTCGTTAATTTTGTCTATAAAAATTAACCCTGGGTCACCTGTTCGCCAAGCGGCATCGGCAATCTCATCAAAAACCTCGCGGGCATTAAGTTTGCCAACCTTTTCCCCACTTTTAGGATCGATCAAATCATAGTCTTCCCCCTTTTCAAAAGCTTCCATAAATTTATTGGTAATTGCAACCGAAATGTTAAAGTTGGTAATACCACCATCTTCCTTGCAATGAATAAACTCCTTAATGTCAGGATGGTCAACCCGCAAAATCCCCATATTAGCGCCTCGCCTTTTGCCACCTTGTTTGACCTCATTTGTAGCAGCATCAAAAATCCTCATAAAAGACACAGGCCCTGAAGCAATACCTTTTGAAGTTTTAACAACAGACCCTTTTGGCCTAAGGCGACTAAAAGAAAAACCCGTACCACCACCGGTTTTGTGAATTAAAGCCTGATATTTAAGAGCATCAAAAATTCCTTCCATCGAATCTTCAACTGGCAAGACAAAGCAAGCAGAATATTGAAGCATATTACCTGTTCCCGCATTCATTAAAGTAGGTGAATTAGGCAAAAACTTTCTCGAAGCCATTAGTCGATAGAATTCTTCCGCCTGATCCAAAACTCCTTTTCTATTTTTACCCCACCTTGCCTCGGCAGATGCTATTTCCCAAGCCACTCTCCAAAGCATCTCTTCAGGAGTCTCAACAACCATCATTTCCTCATTTTTAATAAGATAGCGCTCCTCTAATACCTTTATAGCCTGATCTTCCCACTCTCCCTTAGGTAAACTTTGGGGTAACTTTGGCTTTTTACCAATCCTAGCTTCTATCTCTCTTATAATCTCTTCATAAGAAGGCGCGGAAAGGCTCTCAATAAGTATCTTTCCGTCTTCTTTTTTGATATTAGACAGGGCTTCATTTCTTTTCTTAAAATTCACCCTTATTTTTTTCTTTGCCATAAATTAGACCTCCTTTTCAATCGCTTTCTCAAAATCATTTAAATCCTCAAATTCAAGATAGACGCTTGCAAACCTCAACCAAGCAACTTTATCTACTTTCTTTAACCTCCTTAAAACCAAGCGACCTATCAACCTTGAACTTATCTCTTCCTTTTCCTCTTTTAAGATTTCTCTTTCAACCTGATTTACAATGTCCTCAACTAAATCAAGCGAGACGGGCCTTTTCTCAATCGCTCTTAAAATTCCACCTTTTATCTTTTCTCTTATAAAAGGCTCACGCCTTCCATCCTTTTTAACTACCCACAACATTTTGTCCTTAACTCTTTCGTAAGTAGTAAAACGCCTTCGGCAGGAAACACAACGTCTTCTTCTCCTAATCGAATTATCCTCATCAACCGACCGTGACTCCAAAACTTCAAGATTTTTTCCTCCGCAAAAAGGACATTTCATAAAACAAACAATTTCACACTTGAAAACAAAAAACACTATTTGTAGTGTGCAAAAGTAAATTTATCACTACCCATGAGGTTGTCAACTAGCAAAAACTACATCAAAAAAAGTCAATTTACGCTTAAAGCGAGGCTAAAAAATAATCAAAAAAAGAGGTTGTAAAAATAACCGAATAAAAACTGCGTTAATCAAAAGACCACAATACTAAAGGATAGAGTCAAAAACAAAAATAATTGATCAATAAGATCTATTTTTCTCAATTATATCAGCTATTGAATAATAATGTTTTTGCTCTTTAAATAACTAGAGGACCTGTCGTAGAATCCCGAAAGGTATTCAATAATCGAAGAAAATTCTGTTTTCAGACCATCAGGAAAAACATCTTGTAAAGACTGTATAGTCTCTTTATGTGCTAAGGAAGCTTTTGTTAAAAGCAAAAGCAATTCATCAGTATTATCTCCTCTTTTTCTTGCCTCATCTTCCAAATTAACCGCTTCAACAAAATAATTATGAGATTTTAAGATAGTGCTGCAAGCTAAATCATATTTGCCCTTTTGTGTCAAAATCTTGGCTGCCATTAATCTCTTATCAGAAAAAAGGAGATTAAGTTCCGATTTGCGAGTTGGACCAGGAGTCAAAAAAAGCCAGAATTTATCACGCAATACCTTAACTCCCCAAAGAGGACTATCCGGCAAAACACTCCCCGCTGAAGCAAAATAATAATTTACTGAAAGTTTTTGACCATTATCTGTCTTAGAATTAGGAGGAGCAAAATTGGAAGAATGTCTTAAAGAAGCGCTTCTTAAAATTGAAACAACAAGCACTAAAAAGCCAAAAGTCAAAAACAAAGAGGTAACTAAGATTTTCTTCAACACTCTTTCAATTATACATCAAACAAAAGTTATCTAAAAAGAATTAATGGCCATTCCCAAAGAACATGAAGCAGAATAGAAGAAACTATATTTTTAGTTCTGGCAAAAACAAAGGCAGAACCAATTCCAAAAATAGTGGTTAGAAAAAGATAAAGAATTGAGGCAGAAAGATTAAACTTCCAAACAAAAACAACTACTGGAACATGAATCAAAGCCCAGATAAGGCTGGTTGAGATATTAGCTAAAGCTTCGTTCTTTAAAGCCAACCAAACCCGATTAAAAAGATAGCCTCGAAAAGTAACCTCCTCAGAAAAGGCAGTTGCAAAGGAGAGAAAAAGAGCAGTAAAAAAAGGCTTATCACCAATATTGGCAGCAAAATTAAAACTGCCATATTTAAGATAATTTATTAGAAGAGATTCAAAGATAAAAATAAAACCAAGACCCAAAGAAAAATAAACAGCTGGAAAAAGATTTTTCAAAGTAAAACCCAAGGAAGAAATACCCTTGCCTTCTTTCCTCAAGAAGTAGAAAACTGGCAAAAGCCAAACCACAGGCTTGATAAAAAGCTCTTCTACCTCCTCAGGTAATCTAAAAATAAGTCTATAGAAGCCCCAAACCACAAGAAGAAAAGCAGCCAAAAGCGAAGCATTCTTCAAACTCTCCAAAGACGAAGAACTAGATTTTTTTGCCATTAGTTTATTTTACACACTTTTGCCAAGATTCGTCTATAGCTTCAGTAATCATAAAAAGCCTTTTTCTTGCCTCATCTAAAGATAGAAATCGGCTTTCTTTTGGAAACCAATGAAAAACAAGGTTGCGACAGAGTTTCCAAGTTTCCCAAAGCAGATCAGCCAGCTCTTTGCCACCACAAAAAGCAACAATTTTATCATAGACACTTTCCTTGGCACGATATTTCCTTTCAAGTTGAGGATTTAACGCTCTGCCTATTCTAAATCGACTGCCATAATAATCCTCACTTGTAATAAAGCCTTTCTCCCAAAAAACAAACTTAAGATAACCTTCATAAGCTTTCGCTGCAGGAAAAACAATAAAGGAATAATCGGCAAATTTAATCTTACTCTTTTCTGCCTCATCAAGAAGTATGAAAGATTCCTCCAGGAGTTCACGGACTCCTTTCTCAAGATAGTTCCACCATGGCCTTGAAAGATAAAAGTCTTCCATTGTGTATAATTACATTATTGCAGAAGCAAAATAAAAGAGCAATTATGTCTAAAAAAATTATATTCCTTACCATCCTGCTTTTTGTCTTCGCCTTTTTGGGCTGGCTTTTCTATGATATTCCCTCACCAAAAAACCTCTCTTCAGGCAATCTCCCTGTCTCAACTAAAATATTTGATCGCAACGGAAAATTGATTTATGAAATCTATGCCAATCAAAGAAGAACACCAGTTGACATTAATCAAATTCCAACCTATGTCAAAGACGCAACTATTGCCATTGAGGATCGCGAATTTTATAAACACCACGGATTCTCTCTAACTGGCATCGCCCGCGCTTTTTACAAGACAGTCTTCAAACGAAAATTGGAAGGTGGTTCAACATTAACACAACAGCTTGTCAAAAATTCGCTTTTAACTCCAGAAAGAACAATAAAGAGGAAGATCAAAGAGTTTGTTCTTGCTACTCTAGTTGAGATAATCTACCCAAAAGACAAAATTCTTGAAATGTACTTAAACCAAATTCCCTACGGTTCAACCGCTTATGGCATTGAATCAGCAAGCGAACTTTATTTTGGCAAAGAAGCAAAAGACTTAACACTTGCCGAAGCTGCTCTTTTGGCTGGCCTTCCTGCTGCCCCTACCGCCTATTCACCTTTTGGAGCAAATCCAGAAAGAGCCAAAGTCAGACAAGAATTAGTTTTAAAACGAATGGTTGAAGATGGATATATCAGCCAGGAAGAAGCAGATAAAGCTAAAAAAGAAGAATTAAAGTATGCCAAGCCACAGAAACTTAAAGCACCCCATTTTACTCTTTGGGTCAAGGAGCTTTTGGCTGAAAAATACGGTGATTCTGTTGTTGAACAAGGGGGATTAAGAGTTACCACAACTCTTGATCTTGAACTTCAAGAATTTGCAGAAGAACAAGTGGCAAGTGAAGTTGGAAAGCTCAAAAAACAAAATGTCGGTAACGGTATTGCTCTTGTTACAAGACCGAAATCAGGAGAAATATTAGCTATGGTTGGCTCAAAAGATTATTTTGCCGAAGACGAGGACGGCAAAGTAAATGTCATCTTTTCTCTGCGCCAGCCAGGTTCATCAATTAAACCCTTAAATTATGCTCTTGCCATTGAAAATAAAATCATAACCGCTTCAACTCCACTCGCTGACATACCCACTTGTTTTATTATCTCAGGCCAACCTCCATACTGTCCTAAAAATTATGACAACACCTTCCATGGCATTCAACAGATCAGGTTTGCTCTTGGCAACTCATTAAATATTCCAGCGGTAAGGGTCTTGGCTTTAAACGGAATTGAAAATTTCATAGACTTTGCCAAAAAAATGGGGATTACCACTTTTGAGGATCCGTCAAGATATGGTCTTTCTCTAACCCTTGGCGGAGGGGAAGTTAGACCACATGACATGGCTATTGCCTTTGGAGTTTTTGCCAATCAAGGAATAAAAGTGCCTTTAAACCCCATACTCAAGGTGGAAGACTGGAAAGGCAAAGTTTACGAAGAAACAAAACCCGACGAGGTTGAAGGTGAAAGAGTACTAAGCGCAGAAACTGCTTTTATTATCTCAAATATACTGTCTGACAATGGAGCCAGGTCTCTTGCTTTTGGAGCATCATCTCTTCTTAATGTCAAAGGTCATCCGGAAGTTTCCGTTAAGACAGGAACGACAAACGATAGACGCGACAACTGGACTATCGGCTACACAACTCATATTTTAGCTTTAAGCTGGGTGGGCAACAACAATAATAAAGAAATGTCAGGAGCAGTATCTGGGGTCTCAGGGGCTTCACCCATCTGGAACAAAATCATTAAGTATGCCTTAGATAAGGCAGAAAAAGGAGAATACAACAAAAATGACAGCGGACATGGAATTCAGCCCAAACCTGATGGAGTTGTCGGGACTAATGTCTGTATTGACTCTGGCAACAAGGCAACCGATGACACTGGCAATCCTCTTTCCTGTCCTACTCGTTTTGAGTATTTCTTTAAAGATAAAGTTGGCGCAGGAATTGATATGGGACAAAAAGACATTGCTATTGACAAAACCACGGGAGCGCTTGCTGATAAGAAGACTCCTCCTGAAAACATAGAAATGCAAAATAAACTCGTCTTAATAGACCCTCTTGGAACTGCCTATTGTTTTGATTGCACCGCAACACAATCAGCCACCATTTCTTATCCACTACTTAAAATAAACCGTTAGCAGCCTGACAAGGTCCGTCCTTGTCAATCCTATAGAAACAACTCAAAAGTCAAAAATTAAAACTTCTAATTGGATTTTAGATTTTGGATTATAGATTATCGAATAAAACTCTAAATCCGAAATTCTAAATTCCAAACAAATTACAAACCACAAATTAACTCAAAACTTAAAAATCAAAAGTTAAAACTTAAAATTAGTAGAAAGTAGTAAGCAGAAAGTAGAAAGGATAATACACAACTTTTAACTTTGAACTTTTAACTATTTATTAATTTTGGTTTCTACTTACTACGTTCTACTTCCTAATGACTTCTGATAACCGAAATCTGATGTTCGATAGTCTGACTTAAGATCTAGATTAAAATACAACGAGTTGATTAAAAGGCACATTCATGTGTACAATATTCTTGTGCTAAAAAGACCCACCAAAGTAAGAAAAGCAGTTATACCAGCCGCGGGTTTTGGAACCAGATTCCTTCCTCAAACCAAAGCTATGCCCAAAGAGATGCTGCCTCTGGTTGATAAACCAATAATCCAATATATCGTCGAAAAATTAGTTGAAGCAGGAATAGAAGATGTAATTATTGTCACAGGTTACCACAAAAGAGCCATAGAAGATCATTTTGATTCTCCATCTCAAGAATTGGTAATAAATCTCAAAAACAGCAAAAAGGACGAATTACTTCAGGAACTATCAAGAATTTCAAATCTGGCTAATTTCTTTTACGTCAGGCAAAAAGGACCTTATGGGAATGGGACCCCGTTAATCAATGTAAGAAATATTATTGGAAATGAGCCTTTTATTTATACATGGGGGGATGATATGATTCTTGCTTCTCCTAACGAATTTGAACAGCTTATTTTTACTTATCAAAAATACGAATGTTCAGTTCTCTCTGGGATAAAAGCAAGAAACGATGAAGATTACTCAAGATGGGGTTTTGTCTCAGGAAAAAAGTTAGAAGAAGGAATAACTGAAATAGATGAAATTATAGAAAAACCAGGCAAAGAAAAAGCGCCAAGCAACCTAGGAAGTGTTTCAAGTTTTCTTTTTACACCTGATATTTTTGATTACCTAGAAGAAGCTCTTAAAAAACTTAAAGAAGGGCAAGAATTTTATTACAACGACGCTTTAAAACTGATGCTTGGAAATAAAAAAAGAATAGTTATTAAAGAGATTGAAAATGGTGAATATATAGACACCGGCAACAAGATTGAATATTTAAAAACCATCACCAAATTCGGATTGAGAAATGAGGAGACAAAAGAGGAGTATTTGAAGTTTTTAAGAGAAACATTAAACACAGAATAAATTAAAACTTAAAAGTCAAAAGTCAAAAGTATAACTCAAAACTTAAAAATCAAAAGTCAAAACTTGATACTCAGATTATAGATTATAGAATTTTGCTTTCTACTTACTACTACGTTCTACTTTCTACTTGTATTTCCTGCATAATACATAATACAAAATACTAGATACAATCTTTTGCTTTCTACTGACTTCTGATAACCGAAATCTGATGTCTGATGGCTGATGTCCGATAGCTACTTTCCCCTAATTCCTTTTTGATTTATAATTACAGGGTGGGAGGAAAGGGTAAAAAAACAAATGAAAACCCTGCTCAAAAACTAATCCTTAAGGCCTTAAAAATAATCTCAAAGGCCTTCTATTATATTGGCAAACCCTTCTACCTAATTCTTTCCTACTTCATCCTCTTTCTGATTTTAATCTCATACATTACAGGACATATTACCAGACTAACCATTGATCTTATTTTCAAAAAGGCTTTCAAACTAATTTTGTCTCCCAAAAAAATCAAAAAGAAAAACGTCGTCAAGAAAAAACCAAAAGAAGAAAAGATAAAAATTACCCTACCCTACCTTGATGCCTTAAAAATCCTATTCCTAAAATTAGAGCTTGTATTTGCAAAAATCAAAGGAATTAAACCGCCAAAGATCAGGATCAGATTTGGTCTTATTAAAACAATTATTCTTGTTCTTTTCATTACTCTTGTCATTACAATAGTTTATATATTCCAAGGCATTCCCTCCCCTAAAAAATTGACCGAAAGAAAGGTCGAGGTCTCAACCAAAATTTATGACAGAAACGGAATCCTTCTTTACACCATCTACAAAGACAAAAATAGAACACCTGTTAGCCTTAATCAGGTACCTGATATTGTCAAATATGCAACTCTTGCAGCCGAAGATGCTGAGTTTTACCATCACCCAGGATTTTCAATCCGTGGCATATTAAGAGCACTAGTCAGAAATTACACCAAGGGAGAGCTTTCAGGAGGATCAACCATTACTCAGCAATTGGTCAAAAACGCACTTCTGACCCCAGAAAAAACTTTAGTCCGCAAGATCCGCGAGATTATCCTCGCTGTTTTAGTAGAAGCGACTTACTCCAAAGACAAGATTCTTGAAATGTACTTAAACGAGGTCTCATATGGCGGGACTGCTTACGGAATAGAAGAAGCAAGTAAAACTTATTTCGGCAAATCTGTCAGCCAGCTAACTCTAGCTGAAGCCGCATTTCTTGCTGGCCTTCCCAAAAGTCCTAGTAAATATTCTCCCTTTAGCGAAACCCCAGAGCTTGGACTTGCAAGACAAAAAGATGTGCTCAACTTAATGAGAATAAATGGATTTATTGGTGAGGAGGAAGAAAAAAAATCGCTTGAAGAAAAAATCACCTTCTCGCTTAAAAGAACAGATATAAAAGCTCCCCATTTTGTCATGTATATCAGAAAAGAGCTTGAGGATAAATTCTCCAAAGAGGTGGTTGAAACAGGAGGTCTTGAAGTCAAAACCACGCTTGATTATCAAATCCAAGAACTGGCTGAAAAAGCGGTTAAATCAGAAATTGATAAATTGTCATCTCTTAATGTAAAAAACGGCGCAGCTTTGGTTATTAACCCCCAGATAGGAGAAATTTTAGCTATGGTTGGCTCAAAAGATTATTTTGACATTAAAAACGATGGTAATGTTAACGTAACAACCTCAAAAAGACAACCCGGCTCTTCCATCAAAGTCGTAAACTATGCTTATGCTCTTTCGCATGGTTTTACTCCAGCTTCAATCTTAAGCGATACACCCATAACCTACAAGATTAAAGGTCAACCTGACTATACTCCCCGCAACTACGATGGAAATTACCGAGGCAATCTAACCTTAAGAAGCGCTCTTGCTGAATCAAGAAATATACCTGCCGTGCGTGTCCTTGCTTCATACGGCGTTAACAAGATGATTGAAATGGGTAAAAGAATGGGAATCACCACTTGGGATGACAAAGACCGATTCGGACTTTCACTAACTCTTGGGGGAGGAGAGGTAAAATTAATTGACCTAGCACGAGTTTATGCGACAATCGCCAATTACGGACAAAGACCAGAAATTAAAAGTATCATCTCAGTAAAAAATTACGAAGGCAAGACGCTTTATCAAGATAACTGTCTTTTAACAAATCAAAAAGAATCGTGCCCCAAGGAAGAGGTGCTAGATAAAAGAGTAGCCTTCCTTCTAACCGATATTCTTAAAGATAATCAGGCAAGAACTCCTGCTTTTGGTGCTCATTCTGCTCTTGTCATAAACGGCCACCCTGAAGTTGCAGTTAAGACAGGAACTAGCAATAATCTAAAAGACAATCTTACTGTCGGCTACACTAAGGATTATCTGGTTGCAGTCTGGGTGGGAAATAACAACAATACTCCAATGTCTCGTATCGCCTCAGGTATTACAGGAGCAGCACCCATATTCAACAAAATTATGTCTTCTCTCCTCTTTGAGAAAGAGGTAAAAGATTGGGAAGTACCAGAAGGAATAGTTCAACTACCCATCTGTCCCTTAACAGGAACCTTGGCTTGTAACAACTGCCCGGTTAAGATGGAATGGTTTTTGGAAGAAAATAAGCCCCAAAAAGCCTGCAATCCAGAATTTGTAAAAACTCTTAAAAATCCGCAAATGCCTCCCCAAATTCTTGAACCAGCAGCAAGAACTGAAAGAAATTAATCTTTACTCATCTCTTCAAAGACAATCTTTGATATTGTGGGTATTACTATATCAGCTTCTCTTTTAATGATTCCTTTACTCATAATAACAACCAGATAAGGATGTCTTTTGTCAAAAACAATACCCGCATCGTTAATAATATTATCTAAAGTCCCATATTTATGGGCTACACGAACATCTTCAGGGACACCTGCCGGAATATAATCTTCAAAAATAGTTTTAGTTAAAGAATCCAAAAGTTTCTTTTTGTTTTCCTCATTAATCACCTTTCCCTGCCAAAGCTTTAAAAAGAAAGTGCCTATATCTTTCGGGGTAGTCTGACGGCTATCAAATTCAGTATTTATCATCCCTAACCTGTCAATTAAATTTTCTATATTTTCCTTACCAACTTTGTTTTTGGCAATAACAAAAGCAGTGTTATCCGATTGCTGGCCCATCAAATTAAGAATCTCGCTATAAGAAATCAGGTAACCATTGGGCTTAAGGTAAAGACTGCCAGCACCTGAGGCTTTATCAGAATTTTTGAGGACATACTTTTCATCAAGATTAATCTTGCCTTCTTCAGACAAACGATACATTGCAGCCATCACAGGCAACTTTATCAAAGAAGCAGCATCAAAAGTTTCATCTCCGTTAACTCCAAAAGAAAACCCAGAATTAAGATCAACCACATAAAGACCATAAACTCCTGAAAGTTTATTGGTTTCTGCTTTAAATTGAGAAATTATTGATTCCTTTTTCTTATTCATATTTTCATCTTCTTTCACTTCAGGACTTTCCTTTTCTAAAATTATAGTTCTACCTGCGAAAAAACTTTTAAGAAAAGAACCAGGAGGAGGACCCAACTTCGGCAAGCCAGGCAATTTATAAGCTCTTGCTGAGAGAGCCAAAAAAGCAGGGATTAGAGAAGTTGCAAGAAAGATAGTCAAAACAAGATATCTTTCCTTTTTACCCCACGGCTTGATTGGCTCTTTAAGGATATCTTTCTTTCTGCGCCAGCGAACCACTCTCTTTCTTTTAGCAGGCTCAAGGCGCTCTATTTTTTCTTCATCTTCAAATTCATCATCCATAAATTAATTCAATTCTACTATTAAATGGAGAAAAGATAAAAGACTTAAGAACCCAGCGTCGCCTACTAACCATGAGTTAGTAGAAAGTAGAACGTAGTAATTAGAAAGCAAAATTCCTAAATCATAAATCTATATTCTTTAATCTGTTTGTAATTTGAAAAATTGGATAATTGTAAAATTGTTTAGAATTTAGGATTTAATTCTCGTGATTTGTTTATTGGTATTTGTATATTGTTTGTATATTGGAACTTGGAATTTGTTTGTAATTTGTATATTGGAATTTGTGTATTGCATATTGTTTGTAATTTGTGATTTGGAATTTGTAATTTTTCACTTTGTTCTATCATAATTGATTCTATTACCAAAAGATGCTAAAAATAGATAATGGAAGAAAACCAAAACCAAAAACCAAAGGTAGAAACAATAAATGTACAAACTCAAAATCAACCAACTCCACAAGTTGTTGCTGAAGTTCCAGAAGAATCAGTAGCAATTCCTCAAAAATCAATCGTTCTTTTTCCAACTGTCATTCTCCTTGTAGTAGTCTCGGTTTTTGCAGGCTCACTTCTTTATCAAAACAGACAACTCAAAAGCCTACTCAAGATTAACAGTTTTGATGAATGCACAAAAGCAAACGGAGTTATTCAAGAAAGCTATCCACCGGTTTGCGTCACTAAAGACGGAAGAAGATTTACCCAAGAAGTTTCGCCTGAAAAGACGAAGACTCCCGTCCCCATAATTGTGCCTGAGAATAGTCCTAAAAACGAAGAAGAAAATATCTCAACTCAAACATCAAGTCTAAAACAAACTCCCCAAAATAAAGAGACTAACCCCTAACCACATTTTCAGGAGTTTTACCTGAGAAGAAATCTAAAATTGCTGAAACTGCTTGGTCTGTCATCTTAAGCCGCGCCTCCCAAGTTGAAGAAGCAATATGTGGTGTCAAAATCACATTCTCCATCGCCAAAAGCTCGGGATTTATATTTGGCTCATTCTCAAAAACATCAAGAGCCGCTCCTGCTAAAACTCCTGTTCTTAAAGCTTCTGCTAAATCTTGTTCGCAAACAATGGGTCCCCGCGCTGTATTAACAAGGTAACTCCCCCTCTTCATCTTTCCCAAAGTCTCTTTATTGATAAGTCCGCGAGTTTCCTCAGTTAAAGGAACATGAAGGCTAATAAAATCAGAAGTAGACAAAAGCTCATCTAGACTTGCAAACTTAACTTCCAATTCCTTTTCCGCTTCAGGATCAGGATTGTGCTTGTTATAAATAACATTCATCTCATAACCCTTGGCGCGCCTTGCCACCATTGTTCCGATGTTGCCTAAGCCAATTATTCCCAAGGTCTTGCCTACAAGAGATCTGCCCAAAAAGATATCGGGGTCCCAACCATAATAACCTCCTCTTCTTGTTGCCTCATCAGCCTCAACAATCCGCCTTGATAAAGCCAAAATCAAAGCCCAGGTGTGCTCTGCCACTGCCTCATTTACCTCCTTTGAAGGTGTATTGGTAACCACAATCCCTCTCTTTTTAGCTTCATCAAGATCAATATTGTCAAAACCAACAGCATAATTTGAAATAATTTTAAGACTTGGACCCGCTTTATCCATTAATTCCGCGTCAATTTTGTCAGTCAGAAGAGAAAGAAGAGCGTCAACACCAACAACTCTTTCTAAAAGATACTGGCGACCCATTGGGCAATCACGATTCCAAAGATCTACTTCAAAACCAGCGTTTTTTAGTCTCTCAACGAATTCCCCTGGTATTTTTCTTGTTATTAAGACTTTCATATTAAAATTCTTCTACCTTAACTCCCGAGCTTCTTGCTCTCTCAAGCCAAATTTCCATATCATCTTCATGCAAAAGTCCCTTCTGGCTTCCAGTATAACCTATGACAGAAGCCGCGTTGGCAGTTCCCCACAAAAGAGCCTCATCAAGTGGTCTGCCTTTAATAATAGCAGAAAGACAACCAGAACCAAAAGCATCGCCTGCCCCCGTTCTTTCATAAGCATCAACCGGCAAAACTCCGCATTTAAGATATTTATTGCCGTCAAAAACAAACGAACCATTATTTCCATCTGTAATAATAGGCACCTTTACCCCAAGCTCAACAACTTTATTTAAAAGTTCTTTTTCTTTGCCTTGAGAGCTGGTAAATCCTGTTATCTTTTCTGCTTCCTCACGGTTAACATAAAGAATATAAGAGCGAGCCACAACATCCGCAATCTGATTATAATCAACCCGCAACTGCCGGCTTCCCGGATTAAAAGCAAGTCTAATTTGAGGGTTAATTTTAAGCCAGTCAATTAAGTGATTAAAGAAAGGTCTAAAACTATCACCCATTGAGGTTAAATAGACCCAACTCACATTTGGCAATTTTACTGGAAATTCATAGCTTATGGGAGCTTTATAACTTAAAATTGTCCGTTCGCCACCATAAGTAATAACTGCAGAATAATTTGAATTACTTGCAGGTTGGGTGATAACAAAGGTTGTGTCAACCCCCTCTTTTTCTAGTTGTTCCAAAATCTGACTTCCAACCATATCCTCACCCATCGTTGTCACAAGTCCCGAATTTATGCCCAATCTCTTTGTTCCCACTGCATTATTGGCAGCATTTCCACCAACAGTAAATTCCATTCTCTTGACAGGAATTTTGTCACCATAGGAAAAACTAATAAAACACTCTTTTGTGTCAAGACGACAAAAAGTCTCCGACTCAACCGGAGTCAAAAAAACATCTAAAGATGCATCTCCTATTGATAATAGATCAAGTGCCATATTGTTCTTAAATCATCATTCCAACTTTCCTTGTCTTGCCAAAGAAGCTATTTTTACTGATTCAATCAACTTTTCTTGAGCTTTTTTCCTGTTTTCCTCTTTTCCCTGCCAAATTTCAAGCACAGGCTCCTGAAGCGCCCTTGCAAAAGAAAAGGTTATCTGCCAAGGAACATCAAAAGCCCTCTTTTCTATTTCATTCAAATTTTTTGAAGCTTCATCCAAACTCTGTCCACCAGAAAGAAAAGCAATTCCAGCAACATCAACAGGAACAGTCTTTTTAAAGACAGAAATTGTGGCAAGAGCAACCTCGTTAGGCAAAGCTTTTTCCGATTCAATTCCCGGCAGAATCATATTTGGTTTGAGAATTATCTTTTTTCTATCAACTCCATAATCTAAAAGCTTAAAAAACAAAGTTTTCAAAACTTCTTCGGTTGCCTTTTGACAATCAGAAAGAGAATGATTGCCATCCATAACTACATCAGGCTCAACTATAGGGAGAATTTCTGCTTCAATGCAAAATAAAGCATACAAAGAAAGAAGAATTGAATTCGCCTCAATTGCTTGTCTTGTGGGTTTGCCACGGCCAATAATAAAAGCCGCTCTCCACTTGGCAAAACTTGCCCCCAGACTCTTAAACTCAGAAAGCCTTTCTCTTATCCTGTCTAAACCAAAGGTCATCTGCTCACCTCCAAATCCAGGAATTTCTTCCTGTCCAATATCAAGCCTTATTCCTGCTTCAATACCCTTATTTTTAATTATTTCAATTAAAGGCCTGCCTTCTTTAGTTTTTTGTCTGATTGTCTCCTCATGAAGAATAACAGCGCTAATATATTCTTCCAAACCTTCTGTCTCAAAAAGCATCTGTCTGTACTCTCTTCTTGACTCTTCAGTTGAATTAATTCCAAATTTGGCAAATTTCTTAGTAGCCGTTCCCACGCTCCAATCAGCAGCCAAAATCCCTCGAGGAGAGGCAACTATCTTCTGGGCAAGTTTTTCAAGCTCCATTAATATCAGATTAACAAAAAAAGACACTCAAGACAATAATCATTATTAGGCCATGTTATAATTAAAAATGGCCAAAAATAAACAAGAAAGAAAGGATGCTATTGAAATAACTAGAATTATTTTTCTATCTTCAACGGTTTTAATTTTTATCTTTAGTATTATCATTGCTTCGCTTACAAAATTAAGTTCAAGACAAAATCCTGAAGAAAAGCCAAGAAATAATAATGAGTGCGTAATAAGCGGGTGTAACGGCGAAATTTGCCAAGACAAGGATGAAAAACTCGTCTTTTCAGTCTGTATCTATAAACCTGAATATGAATGCTATAAACTTACAACCTGCAAAAGACAAAAAGATGGAAAATGCGGCTTTACTGAAACAGAAGAGTTTAAAGATTGTCTCAAAAAATACAAGGAAAATGAAAAATAATAAACCTCAGGCTCTCAAAATAAATTCAATTCTCGCCTTAACCTCAATTTTTGCCGTTTTCATTGCCACATTTTTCATCTGGCAAAACAACGAGCTTAAAAAGCTCCTTAATATCAACAGCTTTGAAGAGTGTGCAAAAGCAAAAGGCAGCCAAATCCAGACAACAGAACCGCCAAAATGTTTTACCAAAGATGGAAGAGAATTTGAGGGGCCAAGAAAAGAAGAAGCTAAAGAAGATATTTGGGAAAAATACGAAAGCCAGAATTTCTCTTTTATCTATCCTGCAGGTGTAAAAATAAAAGAGGAGAATAAAACAATCTCTCTTATTTATCTTGATAAAACTCAAAAAGAAGAAACAGAGCTTTATGATGGCTACTCTTTCTCAATCAGCCAGACAGAAAATGCTAGCAACCTGCTTTCTCTTGCCAAAAAGGAAAGGCAAACAAGCCTTGAGGTCTGTAACAACCAAGAAAAAGTGTCAGAAATAGAAGAAATTGAAGTAGCACAAATCAAAGGCTATCAATACACAAGCAATTGCACTATCAAGACAACAAAAATCTATCTTCAAAATTTAAAAAAGGTCTATAGAATTACTACTACTTGGGCTGGTGATGAAAAATACAAGGAGATATTAGACAAAATTTTAGTAAGTCTCACTTTTGCTCAAGAATAAACCTCCATTTCTTTTTCGCCCACTCTTTAGCATAGGAGATACCGATTCTTGGGGTCCTTGTAATCTTTGCGCCTTTTGGAATACTGCCTTTTTCAATCCAAATTCTTTTACTTGAAATTAGATCCTCACCGTAAAAACTTTTGTCAATTAAAAGCCATCTGCCTACTCTTCCCGGTCCTTTTATCCCTTCAAGAGAGCGAATCAAAACAGCCTGTGCCTTCCCTTTTTTAGCAGTCACAATATTAAACATCCAATACATACCATAAACAAAATAAACATAAACTAAGCCTGGAGTTTCCCACATAACTTGATTTCTTTTGGTTCTGCCAAAACGGGCATGACTTGCTTTATCCTCCTCCCCACCATAAGCTTCAACTTCAGTAATTTTTCTTCTTTCAATTTTTCCATTACCAAAATCCCGCACTAAAAAACAACCCAAAAGATCACGAGCAACAGCAAGCGAGTCGCGAGCAAAAAAATTTCTTTTTAGTCTCATCAAAAGTATTTTACCAGAAGAGAATAAAGGCCGTAAAAATGGACAGAAATATAATTATTGAACCAAAATATGTTCACTTTTCCTCTGAAGAGCAAGCATTGCCCTCTCTTTTATATCATCTGCTGTAAGATGGTGTTTTTTCAAAAGCTCATCTCTTTTTCCAGATTCTCCAAAAGAATCATCAACCGCAACAATTTCAAGCGGAACAGCAAAATTCGAAGCCAAAACCTCAGCAATAGCAGAACCCAAGCCGCCCGCTTTTTGATGAACTTCAACACTAACTAAGCACTTTGAAACTCTTGCCGAGTGAATAATTTCTTCTTCATCAAGAGGCTTAATGGTGCTGACATTAACAACTCTTGTTTCAATACCTGAATTCTCAAGCTCCAAAGCCGCTTTCATAACCTCAGAAAGAATAGAGCCATAACCAAAAAAAGTAATCTGGGGATCTCTTGCTTCTTTTAAAACCCTTGCCTTACCCACCTCAAAAGAAGAAGATTCCTCAGTCAAAAATGGTGAAGCGTCTCTTTCAAGTCTTAAATAAGAAGGCGTCTTGAGATTCAAAAGAGAAATTATAGCTTTTTTAGCTTCGTAAAAGTCAGCTGGCGCAACAACCGTCATATTGGGAAGCGATCTTGTAATAGCAATATCTTCAAGCGCTTGATGCGTTACGCCATCCGCCCCGGCTGAAAAACCACTATGCGAGCCAACTAAAACCACAGGCAAGTTGTTGATCGCAATTGTGGTTCTAATCTGCTCAAGGCAGCGCCCAGGAACAAAAACTGAAAAAGAAGTAGCAACCGCTATTTTGCCATAATTGGCTATCCCTGAGGCAATAGTCACCAAAGCCTGCTCTGCCACCCCCACCTCAAAAAAGCGCTCAGGAAATTCTTTAGCAAACCCACTAACTCTAGTTGACTCTTCAAGATCAGCTGTCAAAACCACTATCTCCTTATTATTTTTTGCCGCTTCAACTAAACCCTCACCAAAGCCGTCACGAATAGATTTTGCAACCTGATTTGAATTGGCGATTTCTTCTGGCATATCAATTACCTCCTTCAAGCTCGGCCATTGCCGCCTCAAACTCATCTTTACTTGGCGCTTTGCCGTGCCATTCCCATTTGCCTTCCATAAAAGAAACTCCCTTCCCGGGAATAGTACTAGCAATAATCACAGTTGGACCATCTTTATAATTTTTAGCCTTATAAACTGAATTAATAATCTCATCAAAATTATGTCCGTCTATCTCAAGGACATTAAAGTTGAAAGACTTGTACTTTAAAGAAAGAGGCTCAAGCGGCATTATCTCCTCAGTATTTCCGCTTAACTGAACCTTGTTTCTATCAACAAGCAGTGTAAGGTTGTTAAGCTTGTATTTGGCAGCAACCATCACCGCTTCCCAATGATTGCCGCTATCATGCTCTCCATCGCTTGTCAGACAATAAACTCTAAAGTCTTTCTTGTCAATTCTAGCGGCAAGGGCAATACCAACAGCTTGCGCTAAACCCGAACCTAAAGGGCCTGATGTTGTCTCAACCCCTGGGAGTTTGCCTCGATGAGGATGCCCTTGAAGACCGCTTCCAAATTTTCTCAGATTATTCATTTCTGAAACTGGAAAATAACCAGATAAAGAAAGAGCAGCATATAAAGCAGGACAAATGTGGCCATTTGAAAGAATAAAACGGTCACGCTCAGGCCAGTTGGGTTCTTTTGGTTTGTGATTTAAAATCTTAAAATAAAAAGCAGCAATTAAATCTGAAGCCCCAAGCGAACCGGCCGGGTGACCCGACCCCGCCTTATAAATAGACTTAATAACCAATTTCCTGATTTCTCTTGCCTTAATTTCTAAATCTTGATAAGAAGACATAACTATTTGCGAAAAGCGCACTCCTCACCGTCGCAGATTAAGCATTTTGAATGATCAAAAGACTCAAGCTTTCTATGGAGCCTGTTAATTGCAGGCAAGACTTCCTCTGCACTTTGACAAATCTCAAAGACAGAAAGTTCGTTTTTATCAAGATTCATATTGCGACGCAGGGTGTCAATAATCGCCGGCCAGTTTTTGCCAAAAAGAATAAATGGTTTGTGATGCCCATAATAAAGTTTGGCCAAAACCCATGCAGTCCCGAATTCAGAAAGTGTGCCAGTTCCTCCGCGAAAGATAATAAAAAGATCAGCATGCTCTATCAGTTTAAACATTCGCTCTATGTAATTCGTTGTTTTAATCTCATGATCAGTAATATTGCCGATGTATCTTCCCTCAAAACCGGGGGCATCTTTGGGATTAAAGGTTACAGAAAGAGTCTCACCACCCGCCGCCTGAGCCCCTTTAGTTGAAGCATCCATCACACCCGGCCCACCACCGTTAACTATAGTAAAGCCACGCGAGGCAAGAAGTTTTGCCACTTCAAAAGCCTGCTTATATTCCTGGCTTTGAGGAGGAACATCAGCATCACCGAAAAAAGCAATATTTTTAAAAACAATGTGTCCAACTGGATTCATAGCCTTAATTTTTCTTCAAGTAAATTAATATTATCTTTAATATCTCCTTTAAACAAGCGTCTGCCAACTGCCACCTCATCAACCCCCAATTGGTCAAGCTTTAATATGTTATCAGTCCACACTCCCCCATCAACACAAATAGTAAAAGGTGTGGCGTCGTGTTTTCTAATTTCTATCAATTCAGAAATTTTTGGTAAAACGGAATCGTCAAAATGCTGGCCTCCTCTGCCTGCTTGGTATCCCATTAACAAAACAAGATCCACGTCTTCAAGAATAGATCTGTCAAGAACTGAAACTGGTGTCTTTATATCAAGAGCAAGTCCGACTTTAGGACCTGCTTCCTGAACTTTGCTCACAAAATCTTTTTGATCGCTCATCAACTCAACTTGGCCTATTATTCGCTCAGCGCCCCCCATTGCACTCTTTTCTACCCAATTTGAAGGTTCCTTAACCATCAGATGAAAATCAAGAAGAAGATCGGTTTCAAGGCCTATTAAAGCCTCGGGATAAATAGTCTTCTCCCCCAAAAAACTACCATCATTAATGTCTATCTGAACACGCCTCACAACTTGTGCTGCCTTTGACAAAAGATCTCTTAATTCACTTGGATTATCAGTTAAGATGGCAGGAATGATAAGCATAGAAATAAATTAAAACTTAAAAATCAAAAGTCAAAAGTATAACTCAAAACTTAAAACTCAAAAGTCAAAACTTGATGATTAGATTATAGATTTTGGATTATAGATTATAGAATTAAATCACAAATTCCAATATACAAATTACAAGGTCCAAATCCTAAATTCTAATATCTAAATCATAAACAAATTCCAAATCACAAATTCCAAATTACAAAAATTAAATTCTAATTTCTAATTTCTAAATTCTAAACAATTCTACAATTATCCAATTTCTCAAATTCCAAACAAATAAATTCCAACTTTGAACTTTGCACTTTTAACTTTTAACTATTTATTAATTTTGCTTTCTACTTACTACGTTCTACTTTCTACTAATTACTAGCTTCCGACTAGCTCTGGCCGCTTTTTGTTCCAAAACTCAAGGTAATATTATCCGTCGGCACTTCATTTGAGGTAATAGTTCTACCAACTCTTACCACTTGCTCTACCAAACGATTGGCATAACCCCATTCATTATCATACCAGGCAAAAACCTTAACCAGGTTTTTATCAATCACTGAAGTTAAAGACAAATCAACTATTGCTGATTCGCTTCTGCCAATAATATCAGATGAAACAAGAGGCAAATCAGAAACTGCTAAAATCCCTTTATACAAAACGTTCTCCGCTGCTTCTTTGAAAGCCTGATTTACCTCCTCCTTAGTAGCTTCTTTTTTGACCAAAAAAGTGAAATCGGTGATCGAACCTGTAGCAGTAGGCACTCTTAAAGCCATACCATCAAAGATTCCTTTTAATTCAGGAATTGTCTCGGTGGTTGCAATAGCAGCACCAGTTGTGGTTGGAATTATGTTTTCCGCTGCCGCTCTTGCCCTTCTTAAATCTTTATGAGAATTGTCTTGCAAATTCTGATCATCAGTATAGCTGTGAATTGTAGTCATTGTCGCTTTTTCTATTCCAAATTTTGCCTGAATCACGGCTGCAACTGGCGCCACACAATTTGTGGTGCAAGAAGCGTTGTTTAAAACAACAGCATCGCCTTTATATTCATTAACTCCAAGAACATAAGTGCCAACATTACCACCTTTGGAAGGAGCCGAAATGACTACCCTTTTTGCGCCTCCCAAAGCATGTTTTTTTGCATCCTCCTCAGAAGTAAATTTGCCAGTTGATTCAATTACAACCTCAACACCATATCTTCCCCAAGGAATTTTGGCAGGATCTTTCTGCGCCAAGACGGGAATCTTAAGATTATGATCTGGAACAAGAAGATAGCCTATTAGAGAGTCCTCATCTGTCACCTCTTCTGGTTTTTTGACCTCCTCAGACAAAATCTCTATCTCAAATTTGCGATACATAGTATCGTAGTTTACAAGATGCGCCCAGCCGGAAACGCCCATACTGCCTGAAGTATTAATAGCTGC
>Ga0101944_10001459_pt1 | contig 48859 bp, 39 predicted proteins | sample DewCreD2012metaG_FD_75245 | JGI IMG/M metagenome (GOLD analysis project Ga0101944, IMG submission 75245) | Hot spring sediment bacterial and archeal communities from British Columbia, Canada, to study Microbial Dark Matter (Phase II) - Dewar... ... | reverse complement strand
TTTTAGTGCCTGAAATCCAATCACTGCCTGAAGGTACTATCAGTAACTATCTGTCAAATACTAAACTATCCCCGTATGTTTTTTACATAGAAAAGATACTCCGCTATAAGGAACACACATTATCCAAAGAAATTGAAGAAATATTAGCCATGGCTCATGAGGTTGTCATTGCCCCAATGGAATTTTTTCGTAAGCTTGATAATGCTGATATGCGGTTTGGCACCATAACTGATGATGAAGGAAATACGGTTGAATTAAGCCATGGCAATTTTATAACTTTTCTCATGAACTATCGCCGCGATATACGCAACAATGCCTTCCACACCTATTACGAAGCGTACAACAACCATAAATACAGCATTGCGCAGTCACTGGCAAGCTCCGTAAAGAAGGATGTGTTTTTTTCACGAGTTCGAAAGTTTAAAAGTTGCCTGCACCAGGCACTGTTTCCCGATAACATTCCTGACACTGTGTACCATACATTAATTGAAACAGTTAGTGGCAACCTGCAACCACTGTTTAAATATCTTTTGTATCGCAAAGAAGCATTAGGGCTTACCCAATTACACTTCTATGATACCTACGTTCCCCTTGTTGCTGATATCCCGTTCAGCATGGAATACGAAAAGGCATGCCAGGTGTGTGCACAAGCCCTGCAAATTCTTGGCGATGAATATGTGACTACACTGCATAAGGGGCTTCTTGGTGGATGGGTTGACCGCTATGAAAACAGAGGCAAGGTCAGTGGGGCTTACTCTTCTGGTTGCTATGATTCACCACCCTACATTCTTTTAAACTACGATGCCAATACCATTAACAGTTTGTACACCCTGATACATGAATCCGGGCACTCCATGCATTCATATTATTCGCGCAAAAACCAGCCCTACGTATATCATGAGTACACCATATTCGTTGCCGAAGTTGCATCCACACTCAATGAGATACTTCTAAGCCACTATCTGTTACAGCAGTATACTGATAATCCACGAATGCAGGCGTACATTCTCAACCGCGAGATAGACGAAATCCGTGGCACTCTTTTCAGGCAGACCATGTTTGCCGAGTTTGAGCTTATAGTGCACACCATGGCAGAGAACAATCAGCCATTGACATTCCAGGCAATGACCGAAAGCTACGCAAATTTGCTACAAAAATATTTTGGCAATACAATTGTTATTGATCCAGCGTTGCACCTGGAGTACCTGCGTATCCCGCATTTTTATTCAGCGTTTTATGTGTATAAATATGCCACCGGCATTGCTGCAGCGCTTTCATTAGCTAAGCAGATTATAAACGACCCTGCTGCATCACAGCATTATCTTAAATTTTTATCATTAGGTGGCAGCATGTTCCCGCTGGATGAACTAAAGGTTGCTGGCGTTGACATGGAATCACCCCAACCTGTTATTGACGCTTTGAATTATTTTGACAGCCTTGTGGACAAATTTATTGCCATTCACAAAACACTTGGTTAATGCGATAGTTTGCGTAATAGCTTTTGCGCCTTTACATTGCCAGGATCAGCTTCCAGAATTTTATTGCAGTAATCGATTGCTTCACTGGTTTTATGTAACGACGCACATACAGCAGCCATTACAAAAAGCGCTGGTACGTATGAAGGCTGTATGGCAAGTGAATGCGCTGCTGCTGTGTATGCCTCATCATAATTGTTCAACTTATAATGAGCTATCGCCAGAAAATATTGCGCTACACTGTCATCAGGTTTTTTTGCCACATACTCGGCTAAGTGGAGGGCAGCATTGTTATACTGGCGTGTGTATATATACGACCTGCCTAATAGCAATAATGCTGTCATATCATCAGGATTCATAATAACTGCACGCTTCAGTTCATCGATTGCCAGCCCATATTTCTTCTCAATAAAAAGCTGCTGCCCCTTTTCACGATGCTGCAGTGCATTATACATAATAGGATCAAGCTCAAGCAACACAAACGTCATGTCATCACGGGGTGGCGTGCCGCCCAAAAATTTTTCCCACTGAGTTATAATATACTCTTTTGCATCATCAATAGGCATGTCAATGGTTTCCAGTAAAAGCTTTTCTACCCGATCATCGCCAAACTCTTCATTATTCCAGTTACGCGACTCTGGCAACCCATCAGTATATAAAAATACCCTGTCACCAGGTTCCAGTATACCAAAATTATCCTCAAAAAGCCCGCCAATCTCTTCATTGGGAAGCGCGCCCAAAAATATTCCACCGGTATCCCAGTATTCTACATTGCCGGTGTTGCGTTTGCATACAATGGCTTTCCGATGAGACCCGTTTGCATACATGACATCGTAGGTGGGAAATATTACCATAAAAAATACAGTTGCATACTCCTGTGTGCGGATGATGTTAACAAGCTGATTGTTGACATCAGCAAATATACGCCTGGGTAGCATATATTTTTGACATGACTCGTGAAAGCTTATCTTAACCATGGTGCTGATAAGTGCTGCTGGTATTCCATGCCCTGATATATCCGCAATTAAAATTCCTAAGCAATCATTGGGCATTCGGATGATGTCATATAGGTCGCCGCCAATATCACTGGATGCCCTGTTGTATGCAATGACCTTTATGGCATTATACACAAATGGTGTTTGTGGCAATATCCCCTGCTGAATGCTGGCAGCAATCTTTAATTCTTTTGCTATTAAATCATTTTTTTCTTTAAGGGTTGCCAGTGCCTGATTCAATTCTTTTGTCCGTTCCTCAACCTTCTGTTCCAGGTTTTTGCGAATATCATTGACCTCATACGCTGCGGCTATAAAACCCTTACTGGTATTAATGAGCTCCTTGTCTAAATAGGGGAGAAACAGCGACCCGCTGCCCCCACGGGCAAGATCAACCGCAGCGGATTCAATTTCACTCAATGATTCTTCTATAGAAAGCAAATAGAAAAATAAAAGAATAAAAAGGATAAACCCTGTAAGCAGTATAAACATAATAGGCACTGCTGAAAAGATCTTATAGTGGTTGTAATAGATCATTGCACCTAATTCAACCATTGCAACCAGTACCAGAACATTAATAAAAATGAATTTTGCCCGTATACTTAATATATATTGTTCATTAAACGAAATGCCACGCTTTACCAAAAGCCATTTGACCTTACGCCGCATCCTCCCTGATAAAAGTTCAGCAACTATGTACGTAAGAAAGATATATATAAAGATTGCAGAAGATATCCCTGCAAACAAGAATATAGCGTTTGACAGCGAACCTTTGAGTAATTCAAAAATACAAACTATTACCATAACAATAGAAGGATAAATTAATGCTGCCATCATGTTATCACGGGGAAGATGCTCCAATGCTTCAAGCAGCCTGAGGGCCTCATCATCATTCATTGTCTGATGCAATGTGCCCTTTACGATGTATCTGTTAATAACATTGAGCCTTCGTGTAAAACAGGGAACACCTGCCCTATACAATAATCCAAAATGCAAATAATACAAGGGAGCATATTCCAAAAGTGTTAAACCGGTAAATAAATATACAAATTGCAATCCCGTATTGCTCTGGTCAAACCTGACAGTGGCAATAATAAAGAGTGCAATGTATGCAGCAATAATAAATCCACCCAAGCTGGTTGTAAATGCTATGGCAAATGTATAGGTAACCCGCTGGCTGATGAAATTAAATATAGTGAAAAATGGCTTAATGACCCACGTTTCAATCCTTTGTATGGATATCATTGTGATTCCCTTTACGCACCGGTATTTAAGATTTTTAGTATATTCTTGTTAATTGTAGTATATCATACAAAAAAAATCAATTAAAAATATTTTTATATTTTAAACTTTATCTGCTCCTGAATGTAAAATTATGAACAACAAATATAAAATATTGAACACTCTCTCTTTCTAAGGCAACAAGATTGTTCACATAGTTAAAATATATGCTGAAGCAAAATACTTTTTTTTATATTTAACTATTGACTTAAATATGAAATCAATGTATAGTAAATTTTACTAAAAAAGTATACCACAATAGCATCGGATACATAAATGCAGGAAAATATCCCACATAACAATGCCACTATTCTTGTTGTTGATGATGAAGAATCAATACGATCAATTCTTTCACGCTATCTTTCATTAAAGGGCTATATAGTACTTACAGCTTCTGATGGCAATAATGCAATTGAAATCCTTCAATCGCACCCGGTTGACTTAGTGCTTACTGATTTAATGATGCCCAATGTCAGCGGGCGGGAGCTGCTCCAGCAAATGGCCCAGCTTTTCCCTGAAATCCCCAAAATAGTGTTAAGTGGCTACGGTACCAATGAAGACATGCTTGTTGCCCTTAAAACGGGAGCATATGACTTTATCCAAAAGCCAATTACCGATTTTGAGATATTAGACAAATCCGTTGAACGGGCCGTTCAAAGTAAACTTCTCAAGGAAGAGCGTGATCATTACATTCAACAACTTGCCAACCTTTATGATATTATTGGATTTTTAAATAAAGGTGTTTCTTTTGAGCAAATCTTTGATATAATAGCCAACCGTATGAAAAAAGCTATTCCTTTTAATCGTTTGGCGATAGCTCTTATTAATGATGCAGGGCAGGTAGAAACCAAACTGGTATCTTCTGATTCAACACCGCTTATTTCTGTTGGATTTACATTTCCTTTAGATGATTCTTCACTAAAAATAGTATCTGAAACAAAAAAATATTTTATCATAGATGACCTGGAAGATTATTATACTGAGCACCATTCATCCGAAAGGACAAAGCTTTTATTGCAGGAAGGCATGCGATCAAGTATGGTGATACCTCTTGTTATTGCAAACCGCTTAAAAGGATTTTTATTTTTTGCTTCCATACATAAAAATGCATTCACCGCTGAACATATTAAATTTGCCGAAACAATTGGAGGGCACATTGTATTTAGCCTGCAGCGAAGTGAGCTTTTACATCAGCTTGATGATTACAACAAAAAGTTGGAACAGATAGTCAAGATGCGTACTCATCAGCTACTAAAAACACAAAAAGCAACAATATTTGCACTAAGTAGCTTAGCTGAATTACGTGATCCTGAAACAGGATACCATTTAAAGCGTATCCGTGGCTATTGTATGCTACTGGCACAGATTGCAAAATACTCAGGTGCAACATTAGAAATCAACAACCAGTTTTTGCGCGACCTTTACGATTCTTCAATTTTGCATGATATTGGGAAAGTTGGCATACCTGACAGCATTTTGCTAAAACCAGGCAAATTAACTCCTGAAGAATTTAATATCATTAAAACGCACACTACCATTGGGTACAATGCATTAAAGCGTGCATCAGAAGAAATGGGACATGATTCATTTCTTAATATGGCCATGGATGTAACACTATATCATCACGAGACATGGGATGGTTCCGGCTATCCACATGGCTTATACGGTGATGAAATACCCCTTTCTGCCCGCATTGTAACCATTGCCGATGTATATGATGCACTGACCACAGTGCGTCCGTACAAGGCAGCCTTTGACCATCAAAAGGCAATTACTATCATGAAGGAAGAGGCTCACCGCTACGACCCAAAACTTTTTGAATTATTCTTACAAAATGCTGACGATTTTGATGAGATACGAAAAAAATATCAGGAATAGAGGAACTATATGCAATCATATTATCGCTTTGGCAGCCCCATTACTCCATCAGTAAAAACAATAATCATTTTTACATCAATAATTTACATAATACAGCTATTTGGCAATACAATAACACCTGGTTTTATTGAAACCACATTTGGAATTCACCACATAGGTTTTGCCCATCAGTTTAAATTGTGGCAACCAATAACATACATGTTTCTTCATGGCAATTTTTTCCATATATTTTTTAACATGTTTGCACTCTGGATGTTTGGCAGTGATTTAGAAGAACTTTTTGGCAGCCGTAATTTTACCAAATTTTACATCTACAGCGGTATAGGTGCAGGTATATGTATAGCACTTATGAATTACTATATCTTTGACAACTACGGCTATAACCCCATTACTATAGGAGCATCGGGTGCCATTTATGCATTACTTTTAGCATACGGCATGATTTGGCCAAACAGGGAGGTGCTTCTATACTTTCTTTTTCCAATACAAATGAAATATCTGTTATTGATCTTTGGTGGTATTGAGTTTTTTGGTACATTGTCTTCAGCATCTGGAGCCGGTGGTAACATCAGCCATATTGGGCACTTAGGCGGGCTTATTACCGGATTCATTCTTTTAAAGACAAAATTCTGGTACAGGAAACAAACGTTTTCCAATCCATTCAGTTCACTTTTCAGGAACTATCGCCTATCCCGACATAAAAAAAGAATTGAAGAGCGCATAAAAGCCAAAGAGATTATTGATTCACTCCTTGACAAGATTACCCGCTATGGCTATGGCGCATTGACAGCTGAGGAAAAGCGCCTCTTAGAGTGGGCTCGGAAACATTACTATCCTGGTAACAATGATATAATCCATTAAATAATGGGCGATAGTTACTGATAAGCAATTACTTCTTGACAAGCAATCATTGTATGGCATCATCATGCCATATACTTTTGACAAGAGGTGTCCAATGTACTGGAACAAGGAGATTGAAACAATAAGCCGAAAAGATTTAGAAGCACTGCAATTAAAAAAGCTGCAAAAAGCATTAGAAGCTGCACGCACCACACCATTTTATAAAAAGGTTTTTGAAGAAAACAAAATAATTGTAGATACAATTAAAACATTAGAGCATATAAAAGACCTGCCATTCACATCAAAGAACGATCTTCGATTAAGCTACCCTGACGGCATGGTTGCTGTCCCTAAAAAAGCCATAGTGCGTATGCATGCATCGTCTGGAACAACTGGTAAATCCACGGTTATCTTTTATACTGCAAAAGACATTAAAGATTGGGCAGATTTAGTTGCACGGTGCATGGTTGCAACCGGCGCAACACCTGATGATGTGTTTCAAAATATGATGGGATATGGGCTTTTCACCGGCGGCCTTGGATTACACTATGGGGCAGAATTATTAGGCTGCATGGTTATCCCTTCAGCTTCAGGAAATACACTTCGCCAAATCCAACTGATGCAGGATTTTGAAACAACCATTATTCATATTACCCCAAGCTATTGCCTGCATTTAGTTGAGGTAATCCGTGCCGAAGGGATAGACCCCTATGCACTGACAGTTAAAAAAGCATATTTAGGTGCAGAGCCCTACTCTGAAGCAACCCGTAAAAAGATTGAAGAACAGTTTGGCATTGATGCCTATAACTCATACGGCCTTAGCGAGATGAATGGTCCCGGAGTTGCGTTTGAGTGTACCCATAAAAACGGCATGCATATCTGGGAAGATTATTATATTGTAGAGATAATAAATCCAGAAACCGGCGAAGTGCTGCCACCTGGAGAGGAAGGCGAGCTGGTGCTTACACACATTAACCGTGAGGCAATGCCCATTATTCGCTATCGAACCCGTGACCTGACCCGCATCATCCCTGAGCCCTGCCCGTGTGGCCGAACACATTACCGCATTGACCGTATCAAAGGGCGTACTGATGATATGCTCATAGTGAGCGGCGTTAATGTATTCCCATCACAGATTGAGACTGTGCTCATGAAATTCCCTGAGGTTGGCAACAACTATCAGATTATTTTAGACAGGGAAAATAATTTAGACAGAATGCATATTAAAGTGGAATTGTATTCAAAACTTTTCCATGGCGATATAAAAGAAATTGAACGGATTAAAAACAGGCTTAAAGAAGCATTAAAGGCTCTTATCACCATTAATCCCCGCATTGAATTATTAGAACCCGGATCACTGCCGCCAAGCGAGGGAAAAGCAAAGCGTGTCTTTGACAATCGTTCGCTATAACGAAATAAGTGGAGGTATACCATGGCATATCAGGTATCAGTATTTGCCGAAAATAAGCCCGGAAAAATTGAAAGGATAACCAGCGTTTTGGCAAAACATACTATTAATATCAGGGCTATTACCATTAATGATTCAGGCGATTATGGTATTATCAAGTTGCTCCTTGACAGGCCTGAAGATGGATGCACTGCACTCAAAGAAGAAGGCATAGCAGCAACATTGAAAGAGATAGTGGCTGTTAAAATACAGGACAAGCCTGGAAGCCTTCATAAAGTTGCAGCAATCCTAAAAGATCATGCCATTAATGTTGATGATGCATACGGTTTTACGATAAAGCCACATGAAGAATCTGTTTTTGTGTTCCAGGTTGATAATCCAAAAGCAGCAGAAAAAGTCCTCAAAGATGCAGGCTATCAATTATTGGCAGATAAGGAACTGTATTTATTATAACAAGCTGTGAAAAACTTGAATCTTCAATGGAGGACAAACATGAAAAACTTCACAATATTACTAATAGTAATGAGCATTATAGTTGTGTCATGTTCCCAGCAGATAAGTATACAGGGAAAGCCGGATGTACTGGTAAAAAAATACCTTAAAGATGATTCCACCTATGTAATTATGTGCAAGGGATATCCAAAACCGGATACAACGGGCATCCAGGCTACAGAAACAGCCAAAGAAGCCGCATTGCTTAATGCTCAATATATTGCGCGTGGTATTTTCTCAGAAGAAGTTGATGTGATCAAAGATGGTATTATAGATGGATTTTCAATTAATCCAGATTATGTGGTTATCACATACTCAATACGCCATCCCAATATTAAGCGCTACATACTGCAAGAATAGTACTTTAATTAAAATCAAAAGAGGGACATTAAAAATGTCCCTCTTTTCATGAGAAGATAAGCACGTGCAATTACTTCTGTGCTGGAGCCTGTTCTGCTGGCTGTTCCTGAACTGGCTGATCAGTAGCAGGAGCAGGAGCTTCTTCTTTCTTGCAGCCAACAAATGCTACAGCAACTGCGAAAACAGCGATAAGAATAAGAGATGCAAATTTCTTCATGGTACTTACCCCTTGTATAATATTAAATTTTATTTTATGTAAGTATGACAAAACCAATAATCACACCAATATAAAAAAATCAAGTATATATTTAAAAAATTTTTTTCTGGTAGCTTGAACGACATGTTGCTGATTCCCATACCGTCACGCTCAGTACATTAATATTTGTTTTATTTGTACGGGAATATTGTTTCAACATTTTATCAATTTTTTTATATATAATTTTAGATAATAACTCGGAACTGGGGTTTTGATTAGTAAACTCCTTTACATCGTTTAAATGTTTATGATCAAACTGCTGCAGCACTTCTTTCAGCAGATCTTTCAAATCATGAAAATCAATTAATATCCCTATATCATTAAGCTTTTGACCATACACTGATATTTCTACCTTCCAGTTGTGGCCATGAATATTTTCACATTTGCCCTTATATCCCTTTAACTGGTGTGCCGCTGAAATATAATCTTCTATTGTTAAAATATACATGCATTGTGCTCCTTATTATTGTTTATGCAAACATGGTTAATACCTTACTGACTTTTTCTATCTCCCGTTTTGTGAGCGTGGGATAGATTGGCAATGAAAAAAGTTTCTTTGATAGCCTGTCACTGTGTGGATAATCCATATTTCGTAGTTTGCAGTATTGATGCAATGGCACTTCAACAGGATGAAAAATCTCTATGCCATTCTTCTTAAAATATTTTTCGGCAATATCAGGTTGGGCATCAAAAAGTACAGGAAAAGCCTGATAGGTGTAGTGGTCGTTAAATGCATATAATGTGCTATGATGTGTTTTATTCAAAGCATCATAGTATATGCGTGCAATATTCCGCCTCCGCTTTACAAAATCCTTTAGTTTAAGCAGTTGGTTTAACCCAAGGGCAGCATGAAGATCACTCATGCAGTAATCAAACCCAAGAATATGCGCATGCGGAACACCACTGCGCACGTCGCGTATAAATGAAAAGTGGCGTGAATTATTGGTAAACACCATCGCACCCATCTCAGTTGTTATCATCATCGATGGCTCAAATGATGCAATTGCAATTGATGGTGACGGCAGGAAGATGTCAGCTGTGTCCATGCCTATGGCATGTGAAATATCAAGGATTACTGGTATGGAACTATCGCCCAGTTCAAACCCTAAGGGTATGCCAAACATATGGCCTAACACAATTGCTTTGGTTTTTTGCGTTATTGCCTTCTGGATTAATTCCGGTGATGGGTGATATCCACCTTCGGCAATATCAATTAAGACTGGCGTGGCACCTGTCATCTGGCATGCCTTTAATGGCGCTTCATGGTAAAAAGACGGCATTATGATTTCATCCCCACTTGTAATACCCAGTGCCATAAAAGCACAGTGATACGCAGCCGCCACTGAATTGGTTGCCAGAGCATACTTCATGCCCAACATATTGCCCAGTGCCTGCTCAAACTGTTTCACCACTGCACCGGATGCTATCGCATCCTGAATGAGGCAATCAAGTACACCTTCCAGTTCCTTTCGTGTAATGGTTGGCTTGCTTGAAACTATTTTCATGGTTAGCTATCGCTTCCTATTTAGTATTCAAATGAGACGTACATGTGAGTAGTATTACAAATTGGTCAAGCATCATTTGGCAAGAATAAAAAATTAAATCAAGCAATGAAACTGTTATTCCGATACTATACATAGTATAGGTATTATCAAAGGAGGCATTTCATGCGTACATTCTTTTTAGTACAGGTGGCGATAGCTCTTGTAGTATCTTTTTTTGTATCATGTGCACCTAACAATGTCATGACCAAACGTGACCAGACATATACATTTGACCAGATGAGCGGCCAGGAGGAGGCCCCGGTATATTCCGATATGGAACCTGCTCAAATATCTGCAAATAACAGCGATAGCTCATATTATCAGATTGGCATTGCTAGCTGGTATGGAAGAGAGTTTCAGGGAAGGCTTACAGCTTCCGGTGAACCATTTGATATGAACAAATATACTGCAGCACACCGAACACTTCCCTTTGGCAGCGTCATACTGGTCACCAATCTTGAAAACGGAAAGAAAATACAATGTATTGTTAATGACAGGGGGCCATTCAAGAAGAACCGCATTCTTGATGTATCGTATAAAGCTGCAAAAGATCTGGATATGCTCACAAAAGGCGAAGCTAAAGTGGGCATTACAGTACTTTCATACGGCAATGATACACAGCCAGGCACACATTCAAATGATGTTGGGGTATTTGGACAGCCTGTTGATACATATAATAACAGTTCCAATACTTCAGATATGGATTCAAAACAATTCAGTGGATTGGCAATACAAACGGGAGCATTTTATTCAAAGGCAAATGCATTAAAGCTTAAAGAAAAGATTGAAGGTCTTATTGACAAGCCGGTTATTGTCATACAGGAAGGCTATTATTATAAAGTCCGCATATCCAATATGAATGAAAATGAAGTATCACATTATATCAAAATTTTAAAGAAAAATGACATCCCTTCATATAAGGTAATAACTGGTGAAAGCCTGAATGAATAGATACAAGAAAGGCGCTTATAAATAAGCGCCTTTTGTTTTGACTATACTATACCACACAATATTTTCTTAATGCATAAATACAATAAACATATAACTATTATACTATAAACCTTTATTTGTTCCCTTATAATCATTATCCAACACCACATGGATTTATTTTAACAATACCAAATGTATTCAGAATAGTTGTTGATTTTTGTAGTGTATATTTTGATTTGTAAACATTATCTTCATCTTAATATTGAATATTGCAGCATTTCACCATGGTGTTCCAATATCAACACAACTGACATGAATAACTCACGAGCACATCACATCGATTACCTTAAAGCATGGGCTGTTATTGTTATGATAGAAGTCCATGTGGTTAATTGTTTCCTCAATCCCTCATTACGGACAGCATGGTGGTTTCATATTTTAAACTTTATTAATGGACTTGTGGCTCCTGTTTTTATATTTACCGCGGGTTTTTCATTTGTTTATTCTGTGATGCAAAAGAGAAGAGAGCTTATTGATTTTTCAAAACTTTTTTTTAGAAGAGCAGGCAGGATACTGTTAATCTTCCTTGTTGGCTATCTTATCCATATCCCTTATTTTTCACTAAAAAATATTATCATGTACGCTTCACCTGCTGAACTGAAATCCTTTTATTCAACAGATGTCCTTCAATGTATTGGGTCCGGGCTGTTGGTGTTATTATTCCTGCGAATAATAATTAAATCGGATACCTGGTATCATTACATCATCACCGCTATTGGGTTGCTGATTGTTTTTGTGACCCCCAATATTTGGAATGTTGATTTCAGCAGATGGCTTCCCCTGCCAATTGCTACCTACTTTAATGAAATGCATGGTTCATTATTCCCTCTATTTCCATGGCACGGGTTTTTGTTCTTAGGAGCATCTTATGGTGTTAACCAACAGTATAGTACCAATAATAAGAATAATGGAGCATTTACACCTTATACAGTAACTGCACTTATAGTTAGCATTTCGGGAATTGTCATTATGCATTATTGGTCAAAAAATCCAGCATTTAACATCAAACCAAGTGCAATTTTTTTTATTACACGATTTGCACTGGTTATTGTTTTACTGCATCTATACCAATGGTATCTAAATGTAAAAAATAATCCGGGCGGGCTTTTTATGGTTATTGGGAAGGAATCACTGCTTGTATACTGGTTACATCTTCAAATATTATACCGGCACATTTTCAATGGGAAATCACTTGAAATAATTGTTAGCCAAAAATTTGGCATTCAAGAATGTTTAATAGCTTTTTGTTTGCTAACAGCCATAATGTTTATTGTAGCAATTATCTGGAATACATTGAAGGAAAATTATCCTGCAGTTTCCAAGAAGATATTTGCAGGAATGATAATAATTGGATTAATAAAGTTTTTATTATTGTAACACTAAACTGCTTTGGCTGCTTTTGCAAGATACTGAAGGGCAGTTTGATCATTTCCAATAAATAAATGGCACAAGCTTAACGATATGAATGCCTGTGGTGTTGGTTCTTTCTGTATTTCCTGTTCCAACTGCAGTATTTTAGTATCGATAGTCCCCTTGCTGTCTTTGAAGATTGTGGGCGGTATTGTTGCAATATATTCATTAAATTTCCTGAATCCTTTTTTTTGCAATGAATACGATATAAGTTCTCCATTATTAGTATGCGCACACTGTAGAATTATATCCGAAGTAATTTCCCTGTACTTGAAAGAATCATGGTACATATCGTATTGCTGTAAATAGCGCAATGCATCAGCATAATTTTTTTGTTCATAGTATAACAGTATAATTGCAGTTAGAGCAACCTTATTTGATGGGTCCTTCTTAATAACCTCTTTAAAACATACAAGAGCAGCTTTATAATTATTGAGTTTGCTGAAAGCTATACCTTTAACCAGAAGAGCAATAAAAAAATCTGGATTATAGGTATTACACTGATTCAGGGTAATGATAGCTTTTTTATATTCACCCAATCTGAAATACAGGCTTCCGATATTAAATAACACAATATAATCTTCCTTAAGTTGCAGTGCGCGCAAAAAACAATCAAGAGCATGCTTAAATTGTTTCATGCGATAGTACAACGAACCCAGATTGATTAATGCAGCCCTGTAGGAATTATCAATTTGTAATATGTGTGTATATAATTGCAATGCTTCAGTAATATTGCCCTGCTCTTCCAGCCGAAGCGCTTCCCTGAATTGTTCCTGTATCGTCATTCAATTAAACCTTTTCCAAAATATAAGCATTCTATTGCTTACTATCGGCATTTTATTTAGCAAGGGCAACTTTATTTCTTCCCATCTCCTTTGCCTTATATAAAGCCTTATCAGACCTGGCAACTAATTCCTTTATAGAGGTATCCCTGGCAGGATCATACTGGGCCACACCAATACTTACAGTTACATGCAATGCACTATCACGCCCTTTAAAAGGATGCTGTTCAACAATCTTACGTAAACGCTGCGCCACAATGCCAGCCTGGTCCAGCCGTGTTTGAGGCAATATCACTGCAAATTCTTCGCCTCCGTACCGGCATGGTATATCCATTTTGCGCAGGTCTTTTAAAAATAATGAAGCGACTTCTTTCAATACACTATCGCCCTGCAGGTGCCCGTAAGTATCATTGAAGCGTTTAAAATGGTCTATATCACACATTAATAGTGACAGGGGGGTGTTATATCGCTGGCTTCGTTTCATTTCTTCAAGCAGCCTAATCTCAAAATAATGATGAATATATAGCCGTGTCATCCTGTCCAGTGTTGACATCAAATATAAACGTGAATTTTCCACTGCCACAGCGCCAAACCGGGCTATATAATGTAAAAATTCCTTTTCTGAGTTTGAAAAACCGCCACCGGTTATTTTTTTTCCTAAAAGTAGAATCCCCATCAGTGAATTTTTTGACTTCAAAGGCACTACTATGTAGGGGTTTAAAAATGCTATGAGTTTGAGGTCATCAGCTATGTCAGGCAACTCCAAAAGTGTTTCATACTCAATAGGGTATGGGTTGTTCTCTAAAAATCCTATAAGCGGGCTTGTTTCTTTTAATATCACATTATTCTCAAAATCCTTATCATACCCTTTTGTCATGTGTATATAAAAATCATTCAGGTCAATGTCTTTTTGCAATAACAGGGCCACCTGTTCAACAAACATCTGGCCAATGCAGCTATATAACAGTGATTCAACCAGGCTTTCAAACTGCAGATTTGATGAAAGGCTTATTCCCAGCTCAAGCAGATTACGCAGGTCATATATTTTTTTTTCTAACCCTTCTATGCCTTCTGGAGTAAGTTCAGTTTCTTCAAAAAAAGTTAACCCATTATCATCCATACATACCCTTTAAAATAATTCTTGCGTTTTTATTAACATTAGCTGTTTATGACGTTATGTAATGTACCAATAATACATATACATTACAAAAGCACATAGCAAGATGTTATACTGTTTACAAAAAATGTCAATAACTATATAATAATTGTATTTAAACTATTAATAAATACTATGTACTATGCAGAAAATAAAAGTTAAATTACTACCCGGCGCCAAACTGCCTGATTATCAAACGTTGCATTCATCTGGTGCTGACCTTTATGCCTTGCTGGATATGCCGGTTACCCTGCAACCACTGCAGCGTACTTTAATTCCCACCGGTGTTTTTATAGAACTTCCCGCAGGCTATGAAGCACAAATACGGCCCCGCAGTGGATTAGCCATCAACCATGGAATCACTCTTCTTAATACGCCGGGTACTATTGATGCTGATTATCGTGGAGAAATTAAAGTAATTGTGATAAACTTAAGTAATAAACCGTTTACAATTGAAAACAATATGCGGATTGCCCAGATGGTAATTTGCCCTACTATACAGGTAACATTTGAACCGGTAACAGATTTAACCCCAACAAAACGAAATGACGGAGGCTTTGGACATACAGGCTTATGAAAGAAAAGAAAATACGAATAATACCAATTGGTGGCCTTCATGCCATTGGCGGCAATATGATGGCCATTGAATATGATAATGAGATTATCATAATAGATTGTGGCATTACATTCCCCAACGGCGAAACACCCGGCATTGATTTTATGATACCGGATTTCGGCTTTATACTTGAAAATAAAAATAAGGTTAAAGGCATCATCATTACTCACGGGCATGAAGACCATATTGGCGCAATACCTTTTTTACTGCAAAAGATAAATGTACCGGTATATGCCACAAAACTTACCCTTGGGTTGGTAACCAGCAGGCTTGCTGAAAGGCCTGTTAATGCAACTACATTTATTGAGATAGAACCCCGTGATGTAATTCATATTGGCTCATTTGTCATTGAATTTTTGCGTGTTAACCATTCCATCATTGATGGCGTTGGCCTTGCCATAAAAACACCAGTAGGCACTATTATTCATACCGGTGATTATAAGATTGATTATACCCCGGTTGATGGCAACGTTGCTGACCTGCACCGGTTTGCTGAATATGGCCAGCAAGGCGTATTGCTGCTTATTAGCGACAGCACCAATGCAACAAAACCTGGCTATACACCCTCAGAAATCATTTTAAAAAAGAAACTTTTAGAGATATTTGCAAAATCAAAGGGGCGTATCTTTGTAGCAAGCTTTGCTTCCAACATTCACAGAATTCAGCAGGTTCTAGAGGCCAGCCAGAAATATAACCGCAAAGTGGTCATATCAGGTACAACCATGCAAAAAAATATTGAGATAGCAACTGAATTAGGGTACCTGAAATACAAAAAAGACCTGATTGTTGATGCAAAGGATATTGGCAAATACACCCACAAAAAGCTGGTGGTGCTATGTACCGGTTCACAGGGTGAACCCATGTCGGCACTTTCACGAATGGCAACAGGCACACACAAGCACTTCAGAATAGGTGCAGGAGATACCGTTGTGATTACTGCTTCGGTGATTCCGGGGAATGAGCGTATGGTATACAGTGTTATCAACTCGCTGATGCAGATGGGTGCCGATGTATACTACGAGCAGGATGAGGAAATACATGTTTCCGGCCACGGTTCGCAGGAAGAGCTTAAGCTTATGATTACCTTGACACAGCCAAAATATTTCCTGCCGGTGCATGGAGAATACCGCCACCTCAAAGCTCATGCCACACTGGCAGAATCACTCAATATAAAACCACAGAATATCATTGTTGCCCGTAACGGCGATATACTGGAGCTAACTCCAAATCGCTTTGAGAAAAAAGGCAACATACCTCTTTCCACAGTGTATGTTGATGGCAGCTATATTGGCGACATTACCGATGACATTATTGCTGAACGCAAAACATTGGCCTCTGATGGCGTTATTGTTATCAGCATTGTTATAGGGGATGGCTTGCTGTTATACCCACCGGTTATCACGGCAAAAGGCTTTATTGGCATAAAGAATGATAAATTTATTCAGGTACTTCAAAAGGAACTATCCAACACCATTGAAAAGCAACTGTTACAGGATGCCTCATCTGAACACCTGTCAGTAGCGCTAAAAAAGCTTGCAAAAATGATTGCCCACCGCTTTACCAACAATACGCCACTTATTGAAACCATCATTCAGGAGATCTGATATGGCCTATATCATCGCTGTTTTCTGCATCCTGGGTATTATCCAGGGTGTTACTGAATTTTTGCCCGTATCTTCATCAGGGCACCTGGCACTTCTAGAGGCAATTCCCCAGGTTCACAACATATTTGGCACAATGGATACAGGTGCCAAACTTTTTGTTAACGTTGCACTGCACCTGGCAAGCCTTATAGCAATAGTTATATTTTACTATAAGGACATCGTTGGGCTTATTACCGGAACTATCGCCGAAATGACAAAAAAACAATATGGCAAAAACTTAAAATTTGCACGTAATATAGTGATTGCCTCCATCCCGGCTGCATTTGTTGGTTTGCTTTTCAATGACTATGTTGAAGCATCTATTTCTAGCCCCATAATAGTTTCAGGCCTTTTGATAATTAATGGCATCATGCTAATAGCATCTAATAAATTGCCAAAAAAAAGCCGAAAATGTGAAGAGATGGGATTACTGCAGGCATTGCTGGTAGGTATATTCCAAGCTGTTGCAATACTACCTGGCATATCGCGCTCGGGCAGTACTATTGTTGCTGGGCTTATGGCGGGGCTGTCACCACAAGAAGCAGGCAAATTTTCGTTTTTAATGGCAATCCCTGTTATTGCAGGTGCAGGACTTCTTGAATCGCGAAAGTTAGGAGCAATTGACGCAGGTTTTGGCATTCCGGTTTTGATTGCTATGGCGGTAACATTCATTGCGGCATTGGCATCGCTTAAACTTTTGATAGCAATGCTGAAAGAGTTACACCTTCACTATTTTGGGTATTATACCATTGGAGCGGGGGTGGCGGCATTAATAATGTTGTTTTTATAAACTAATAATTCCATAGGATTAGCAAACGTGTATGTCCAATCGTATCACTGAAATACTGTGTGTTGTACTGTGGGGGTTTGCAGTCATCATCTTTCTGTCACTTGCAACATTCCACATATCTGATTATGATGCCTTAGGCAGCATGCCGGTACAGAATATACTTGGCCCAACCGGGGTGATACTTGCACAGATGCTCAGGATATCGTTTGGCATTGCATCATATTTTATTGTTGCAATACTGCTGCTTACTGGTTGGGGCCTTATTAAATACAAATCACTGGAGCCAGTGCTGGAACACATCTTTGCAATTACCTTTGCCATGGTTTCAGCCTCACTTCTTATAACTATTATACACCCTGAAACAATTGCACCCTTTTCAGGCGGAGTGGTTGGCATGGCATTATACCATGTACTTGCCACAGTAATGGGTCTTGCCGGTGCATGGATTGCTACAATACTGTTAGTACTTATTTCATTTATACTGCTTGGCATAGTGTCAATCAGCTACTGTTTCGACAGCCAGCGGTTTAACTCACTTGCAAAAGTTGCTGCACTTTGTTATACTAAAATAGTTCTTTTTAAGAACAAGGATTCCATTCCTCTTATTGACATTAAATCATTCAATGCTGAAAAAAAGATACCCTGGATTACAAAAACAAAAATAACCCTGCACAAAAAAACAGTGCTGCAAAAACCAAAGCTCATTGAATATGACAATATACTTAACAATAAGGGCGATAGTTCATATTATAGAAATGATGACTATATAAGTGATCTACCAATAATCAATACACACAATCCTTCCACTGAAAATGTAATCTTACAAGATACAAAGCCTTCCAGCGCAGATTCCATTGACATTGCTATTGAAGAAACTCCGCAACCGATTACTGTAACCAATGCAGTGATTGAATTACCACACGAAGACATTATTCAGAGTGAACATGAGCATGTAAAAGTTGATGGAAAGATCCAAAACATCAGCAATAATACCGAAGAAGATGATGAATATGATAATGCACCAACAGATGCTGAAGAAGACATGGTTGCCCGTAATGTTTTTGAAGAAATACCTATAAATCAAAAGTACAGCATACCTGTAGACTTTTTGAAACAATACACCGTTCACGATGAAACAGGCTATAAGCAGGAGATAGCAAAAAACTCCGAGCTTTTAGTCAACACCCTGCGGGATTTTGGCATTGAATCAAAGGTTGTCAATGTTAACCGCGGCCCTGTCATTACCCTGTATGAATTGCAGATAGCTCCGGGTATTAAGGTCAATCGTATTGTTGGGCTTGCAGATGATATTGCCATGGCGCTTGCTGCTTCACGGGTACGCGTTGTTGCGCCAATACCCGGGAAAAAAGCCATTGGCGTTGAGATTCCCAACAAAGTTCGCGAAACAGTAACCCTGAAGGACATTATTGCATCCCCTGAATATACACATCAGCAGGGGCGCCTCAAGGTGGGATTAGGCAAAGATATAATGGGAAAGCCGGTGGTTATTGACCTTAAAAAACTGCCGCACCTTTTAATAGCCGGGGCAACAGGAGCAGGGAAATCTGTATGCGTCCATTCCATCATCACTAGTTTAGTATATAACTATGACCCAAACTATGTGCGCTTTATTATGGTTGACCCAAAACTTGTTGAACTGCAGATCTATAATGGTATTCCTCACCTGCTAACCCCTGTTATTATTGAGCCATTTATGGTACCCAAGGCGCTTAAGTGGACCATGATGGAGATGGAGCGCCGCTACTATCTTCTTTCTGAATATAACACCCGTGACATTGACCGCTATAATCAGATGGTAGAGCGCACCAAAAATGGCGAATATCTTCCCTATATTGTCATTATAATGGATGAGCTGGCTGACCTTATGATGGTTGCCGCAAAAGAGATTGAAGGCTACATCACCCGCATAGCACAAAAAGCACGGGCAGTAGGTATTCATTTAGTCCTTGCAACACAGCGCCCATCAGTGGATATTATCACCGGCATCATTAAGGCCAACTTCCCTGCCCGCATAGCATTCCAGGTTGCACAGAAGACTGACTCGCGCACTATCATTGACCAGAATGGAGCTGAAAAGCTTTTGGGCAAAGGTGATATGCTGTATCAATCGCCAACCAGTTCATTCCCGGTCCGTATTCAGGGAGCCTTTATCTCAGAAGATGAATTAGCGTCAATTGTTTCATTTTTGAAAAAGATTGCCAAGCCTCACTATGTTGATATTGAACAAAGCCTGGTTGAATTTGAAGACGAGGATGAAGAAGGAGAAGATGATCTCTTCATTGAAGCAGTAAAGATTGTTGAAACCACAAAAAAAGCATCCGCTTCATACCTTCAGCGCAGGCTTTCCATAGGCTACAATCGTGCTGCACGTATCATTGAACGCATGGAAGAGTTAGGGTACATTGGCCCACAGCAGGGAAGTAAGCCACGGGATGTATATATATAAAAAAATTTTTAATGACTTTTTTTATCCCATAAAATAGTATATCTTTATAGTATCAATTCTAAAAGTGATACTGTATTTAGCACTGTATATTTTTAACCTCACCCCCAGCCGATTAAGAGTGAGGTAAATATTTTATTTTCAGAGTAAAATCAGTATGTGTTAAATAAATATTTTATGTGGGGGAACTTTATGAAATATATCAAACCAATTATTTTCGTACTTATTGTAGCAATCGCACTTTCCGTTAGTGCAATACCCGGGAAAAGGGTGATAGGCGTTACCGCCTTTACCAACCTGTCAAAAGATAAAAATTTTGACTGGCTGTGTATAGGTATTGCTGATACCATATCCTATAAACTGCGTAACGTGCAGGAATATATACTGGTGGACAGGGTTAATGTTGATAAACTCATTGGTGAATTACAGCTATCACAATCCGGACTTATTGATGAAAATACCGTTGAAGCAGGAAAGGCATTGGGTGCCAACATACTGGTTGTTGGCAATTTCCAGAAATTTGGCAATCAGATACGGATCACTGCAAAGATAGTTGATGTACAGTCGCATGCTGTCATCAACCAGGTGCAGGTTACCGGTTCATTAAATGATATATTCAACCTGCAAGATTCAATAGCATTAGGGATAATAGAAAAAAATGACACCACCATCAGTACTGAGACCAAAACAAAGATAGTACAGAATGATACCAACAATATAAGCGCCTATGAATATTTTGTTAGAGGGCAAAAGTTTTTACTGTATCAGTTAGATTATGAAAAAGCAATAGAGATGTATCAGAAAGCAATATCAATTGACCCCAACTATGCCATTGCGTATGCAGGGCTTGGCAAGGCGTATTCACTACGTTCATGGGCACTCAGGGAATACCATAATACAACCGACCCATCATTAATAGAAAAGTCATTTCAAAGCAGTAAAAAGGCGCTATCGCTTAATCCAAACTTAGATGAAGCGCATCTTTCACTTGCCAGGTATTATCAGGAAGTTGATGAAAAAAAAGTTCCTAACAAATGGACATTGTGTGAACAGGAAACCCGCAAGGCTTTGGAGATAAATGAAAATAACGCAGAAGCATATCTTTTATTAAGCAAAATATATGCCTATGATATACCAAAATCAGAGATGTACTTGAAGCAGGCAATCGAAAAGAATAAATTCTTAGTTGATGCACAAAATAACTTAGGTATCATTTATTTAGACCGTGGCGATCTAGATACAGCATACACATACATCAAAAATGCCATTGATATTGATGAAAACTATGTTATTGGCTACATGAATTTAGGTGTTATCTACGAAAAACGCGGGCAATATGATAAGGCTTTAGAGATGTATAAAATAGCTGTTTCAAAATATCCTGATTATATTTTGGGTTTACGGAACTTAGGCATTGGATACCGTAACCTCAACAGGCTTGATGAAGCACTGGAAACGTTCTTTAAGGCACTGAAGATAAAAAAGGACGATTCGCAAACATTAAGCGAGATTGGCTATGTATATCTATTGAAGGCAGATTACAACAAGGCAATTGATTATTTTAAGCAATCATTAAAATTTGATCCTTCATATCGTTACAGCCTGGCCAATTTGGGGTGGTGTCTGGTACAGCAGGGAAAATATAATGAAGCAATCCCTTATCTTGAAAAAGCACATAATGACAACCGAGACTATGCCTGGTCTGCAGGATATTTAGGCTGGCTATATGAGAATAAACTTCAGGATGCAAATAAAGCGTTGTACTGGTATGGCGAAGCATTGAAACGCGATCCAAATAATCAGGACTATCGCAATGCATATAATCGTTTATCAGGTTACTATCGCTAAACAAAAAAAATTATATTTTAATACACAGTATGCACCATGAAAGAAGCATTGTACTACATAAAGCGTGATGGTGATACAGTACAATGTGAGCTTTGCCCTCACAACTGCATCATCAAAGAAGGAAAATCAGGGATTTGTAATGCCCGCCACAATACAGGCGGCATCCTGTATTCATTAATTTATGAAAAGCCATGTGCAGTGCATGTTGATCCTATTGAAAAAAAGCCATTGTACCATTTTTTGCCAGGTAGCAGGTCATTTTCCATAGGTACCGTTGGCTGTAATCTCAGATGCATGCACTGCCAAAACTGGGAGCTATCAACAAGCTCACCGGGTGCTGTTTTTTGCAATACGCTCTCATCCGATAATTGTGTGAAATTAGCCATACAATATGAGTGCCAGTCTATATCGTACACCTACAATGAACCAAGCATCAACCTTGAATACGTGCTTGAAACCGCACAAAAAGCTCATGCAAGCGGCATAAAGAATGTTATGGTTACCAACGGCTTTATTAATGAAGAACCCCTGCGCCAGCTTTACCAGCATATTGATGCTGCAAACGTTGACCTGAAAGCGTTTGATGATGAATTTTACAAAAAAATCTGCAAGGCCCGATTAGAACCGGTACTCAAAACATTAACCATCCTCAAAGAGATGAATGTATGGATTGAAGTTACCAATCTTGTTATTCCCACGCATAACGATAGCACTGAATTAATTCAAATGCTTGTGGATTGGTTTGTAAAAAATTTAGGCACCGATGTCCCGCTTCACTTCACTGCCTTTTACCCGGCACACAAAATGACCAATGTCCCGCCAACCTCTTTACGGGTATTAAAAAATGCGTATGATGTTGCATACAAAGCTGGGATACACTATATTTATTTAGGAAATGTCCGTGAACGCTCTGTTACCCGCTGCCCATCATGTGGCCGCGACCTTATTGTACGAAGCGGATTTAACGTAATGCACACCAACCTTCATGATGGGAAATGCATATGTGGTACCACAATTCCGGGAGTGTGGCGATAGTTACTATGAATGGGCTTCTACCTGGTACAATTCATCCTTAACGGGCAACGCTTTCCGTAAATTCTTTATATATGGATAAAGATCCCCTGCTTCAACATAATAATCGCACTCATCCATTGTACGCCGAGCAACGGTGAAATATTTATGTACTTTTTCCTCGCCTGAGCGCTTCAGCCATTGTTTTTTGTTGCATCGAACACGCAATACAAAAGTTTTGTTATCGCCTTCATAATGCCTGAAGACTGTACAATGCATACAATTAGCACAAAAGACCTTGTTTTCTTCCATGTATAATCTCCTGTTAACGGTATGGTATCTCTATAGTGTAGTAAACGTAAAACGTATGGTATTGTTCAGTGTAGCATATTTTTAAAAAAAATCAAGTACTAAACTATCGCCGTGTTACATTCTGTAAAGTATTATTTTTTGACAAGTGTTTTTTATTGTTTTATTACTAAAAGCACCTGGTTTATTATTTCAAGCATTACTTGAATCTCATTAAATTATCTTGACTTGTACATTTCAACTACATATTTTAACTTTACTAATGAAGCTAAAACCTTACCGTACTAGATTGTTTATAATAAAAGGGGGTATGTAGACCATGTCCTTACATACTATTAATAACTATGGCAAAACAATCATCACGATAGCAGATGTCCTGCTGGTTATAGATATGCAGTATGATTTTATCCCCGGCGGTTCGCTGCCGGTTGCTGAAGGTGACAACATTGTAAAGCCTATTGCTACATTAATGCAAAAGTTTTTTTCAAAAGGTGCAACCGTTATCTGCACGCAGGACTGGCATCCAAAAGGCCATCGTTCATTTGCATCAACACATGGAAAAAATCCATACGATCCTATTGAAGAACCAGGTATTGGCCCGGTGCTGTGGCCCGATCATTGTGTCATTGGGACAAAAGGCGCACAGCTACACCATGATATAGCCTTAGATTATTGCCATGCCATTGTTCGCAAAGGATATAATAGTGCTATTGACAGTTACTCAGCATTCCTTGAAAATGATAAAAAAACTGCCACCGGCCTATCCGGATATTTGTCTAACCGTGGCATACAGCGAATATTTGTGTGCGGGCTTGCGTTTGATTATTGCGTGCATTTTTCTGCTGTTGATGGCGCTACAGCAGGTTTTAGTGTTGTGGTTATCACTGATTGTACAAAAGCTGTCAATTCACCGGCAACCAGTGTCCGGGATGCTATCGCCAATATGACAAAGCACAATGTAAAATTTTGTTCTTCAGATGATATTACGTTTTAAATGACTAGTGTAATGGCAGTTCCACAGTAAATTCAGCATACTGCCCCTGGACGCTATCAGCATATATCCTTCCGTTGTGAAGGTACACAATATTCCAGGACACAAAAAGTCCAATCCCGGAACCCTTGCGTGTAAGCAGTTCATCAGTGTCAATCCTTGAAAACCGTTTGAATAATTTATACTTCTGTTCCTGCGGGAATCCCGGCCCGGTATTCCATATTATTATTTTGCAAACATCTTTCTCTGCTTTTACTGTTATGCGCACAATACCATTTTCATTATTGTACTTTATTGCGTTGCTTAAAAGATTGTGCATTACTATCTTCATGGCATCGGGGTCACATTTCACCTGGACATCATCATAATATTTTTCTATCGTAATACGCTTTGCATCAGCTTGCGGTTGCACAATGGTAAGTGCTGGTTCAACAATATCTTGGGCGATAGTTACTGTTGATGTGCGTATTGGCAGGGAACCTGTCTCAAGGCGGGCTAAATTCAAATACTCATTGACTATCGTTAACAGATACTCAGCCTGTGCAAGAATTCGATTAATAGTATCTTTACAGTGCTCTGGGATTTCCCCAAAATATCCCTGCTGTAGCGTGGTGCCTAACGTTACTATTGATGAAAGCGGGCTTTTGAGCTCATGCGTTACAAATGAAAGCATCTCCATGTAGGCATTTATTGCCTGCGTTAACTGTTCAATGCGCCACGCTTTTTCTACTGCCTGGCTTAGCCGCTCGGACAATGTTGTTTGTATTAATACATGATGTGCAGTATAGGCATTTTTTTTGCGTGAACTTCTAAATAGGACCCCCACAATGCGACCTTCCACAAAAAGCGGGCAGGTCATGCTTGACATAACACCTTCTTTCAAAAGCAGGCTTGTTGACTGGCTTGCTGGATTCTTTTTGTAATACTCCTCAAGGTCATTAATGATACGGGGCGTTTTATCACTAAATATTTTTTCAAGCGAACTTCCTTTAAGATCAGCAGTATAGCCTTTATCTAAATACAGCGGGCTGTATGACGCAACAACATGATACAGCGTTAACCGTTTCCCATCATCAGACAATCCAATTCCAATACGGTCACAGGGCATAATATGCTGTGTTTCTTTGAAAAAATATTCTATAATGTCAACAAGTGATTGCCCGGAAGCTATCTTCTGGTTAACCTCATTTAAAACCTTAATTACTTCTGGTGATAAAACAACTTCTTCAGCCCCATCCTGTATATAGGAAATAGTATCACGCTCACTCATGCAACATACCTCTTTGTATTATCGATGAACATGTTTTACACCAACCATACAATTATGCAAGGTATTTATATATTTTTTCCCCTATAAGTTCATGACTGCAATGACTTTTGAAAATAAAACGATATTTATATTGTGGAAAATATAAATTCTTATACTGTCCAGGATTTCAGCAAAGGCGGTTTAATAGATACTAAATTAATAGCTAAACTCAACAATTAAGTTAGAATTATAAGGTTTCGCCGTGCACGGATGCACGGCGAATTGGGATGCGGGCGAGGACCTGAACGGATGCTATTCCGCAGCCCGCAGTGGAAAGATTAATAAATAAAAATGTAAGGCACGCCGCCGTTTGAGGCGCGCTTTGGGGGTTTGTAAGGGGGCATTTAGCGCATAAATGCCCCCTTACAGGAAGAAATAATTCTTGCCAAAGAGAAGATTGCTGAGATCATAATCTATGATGAAGGTAGAGTGAATGAGAGGTTAAAGAAAAAGCCTCTCCCCGGTAACTATCGCCCAAAAAAATGATGCAATCTGTTTATACATGTGAAGGTATTGGTGCAGTGTCCATATAATGCTTTGCAATGATGAGCCGTTGAATTTCACTTGTTCCTTCATAGATGGTGGTGACGCGCACATCACGGTATAGCCGCTCAATTGGATAATCTTTGGTATAGCCGTACCCGCCCAGTATCTGCATGGCATCATAACAGGCTTTGTTTGCCGCCTCTGTTGCAAAAAGTTTTGCCATTGATGCTTCCCTCATGAAAGGCATGCTGTTTTCCTTTTTATATGCAGCCTGCAGTAACAGAAGGCGTGCTGCTTCAAGCCGTGTATAGTTATCGGCAATCATCCACTGTATTGCCTGATTGTGTATAATGGGCTTATCAAATTGTATGCGCTCCTTTGCATAGCTGGTTGCATAATCCATGGCAGCAAGCCCAATCCCTAAAGCCATGGAACCTATGCCAATGCGCCCGCCACCCAATTCACGCACCGCTATCCTGAACCCATCGTTGAGTGTGCCCAATAGATTTTCCTTAGGAACCCTGCAGCTATCAAGAATAATTTCATTGGTGGAAGACCCTAACTGCCCCATCTTGTGTTCATCCCTGCCCAGAATAAATCCTTCATAATGCGGCTCCACCAGAAATGCACTGATACCTTTGCCTTTGGGTGCACGTTTATCAGTTACAGCCCACACCACAAATACCCCTGCATACTCCGCACTGGTTATGAACACCTTTTTTCCATTAAGTAACCAGTAATCGCCACCATCCGTTGCCGTTGTCTTCATTGCTGCGGGGTCAGAGCCTGCATCTGCCTCCGTAAGCCCAAAACTTCCTGCATAGAATGATCCTTTACATAGCGGTGGAATGTAGCGCTGTTTCTGGTCTTCCGTACCCACTGATTGTATAACCTCTGCAACCATGTTGGTAACCGATGTAGTTACCGCAGTTGCAGCACAGGCTTTTCCTAATTCGGTCATAACCAGAGAAAATGCAACACTGCCAGCACCAGTACCCCCGTAGCGCGGGTCAACGGCAATGCCGTTAAAACCTAACGCTGCCAATTTTTTTAGATTAGCTTTTAATATCTCTCTGTCTTTTGTTGTATCCAGTGCGGAAGCAACCGGTTCCAATTCCTGTTTTGCAAATTTTGCTGCAGTTTCCTGAATGATTTGCTGTTCCTGTGTTAACGTGAAATTCATTGGCGTTACCCCTTTTATGTGTAATCGTAAAATCCTTTTCCTGTTTTACGCCCCAACCAGCCAGATTCCACATAACGTCGTAAAAGCGGGCATGGCCTGTACTTTGAATCCTTGAATCCATCGTAAAGTGTTTCCATAATAGCCAGGCACGTATCAAGCCCAATAAGGTCAGCAAGTGCTAAAGGCCCCATTGGGTGATTCATCCCTAATTTCATCACGGTATCAATAGACTCTCGCGTACCCACCCCTTCATACAGGCAGTATATGGCTTCATTAATCATTGGCATAAGAATGCGGTTTGAAATAAATCCGGGATAATCATAAGCTTCAGCCGGTGTCTTTCCCAATTTGAGCGATAGTTCCCAGGTAATTTCAAATGTTTGCTGTGATGTGGGAAGCGCCCGTATGATTTCAACAAGCCTCATGACCGGCACCGGATTCATGAAATGCATTCCAATAACCTTATCAGGGCGCTTTGTTGCTGCAGCAATACGGCCAATGGGGATTGATGATGTATTTGTTGCAAGTATTACTTCATGTTGGCATACATTACCTAAATCTTTAAAGATTTTTAACTTTATGTCCTGATTTTCCGTAGCAGCCTCCACCACAAAATCAGCATTAGCAAACTCCTTAAAATCACTTACTGCTTTAACCCTCTGTATAACATTTTGCATTTCATCCTGCGTCATTTTCCCTTTTGCTACATCTTTGGAAAGAACCCCGTTAATATACGCTACACCTTTTTCCGCTAATTCTTTTGTTAAATCATATAGAATAACATTGAATCCACTTATGGCTGCAACACAGGCAATACCGGATCCCATTTGCCCCGCACCTACAACGCCTATGGTATTAATACCATTTATTTTCACACCATTCCCCCTTAACCATGTATATTGGGCGAATCCCGATTCGCCCCTACATAATCATTATTAATGGCGCATCGCGATGCGCCCCTACGTTTACCTCTTCACAACTAATGCAACTGCTTCGCCGCCTCCCAAACACAGCGATGCCAACCCAACGTGCTTATCCTGGCGTATCATTTCATGCAGCAATGTCACCAGAACACGTGCACCACTTGCACCAATAGGATGCCCCAATGCAACGCTACCTCCATTAACATTCACATTGTCACTATCTAAACCCAATTCTTTCATAACGCCAACTGTTGAGCCACTGAATGCCTCGTTTATTTCATATAGTTCAACATCAGTTAACGATATGCCTTCTTTTTTAAGGCATTTGGGTATTGCCCGTATTGGTGCCATTAGCACATATTTCATATCAATTCCTGCTGATGCCTGTGCACCAATAGTTGCCATGATGCGGCATCCCAACTCTTTTGCCTTTTTCTCTGACATCACCACCACCGCAGCAGCACCATCGCTTATAACTGAAGCATTGCCTGCAGTAGTAACACCACCTTCCTTAAAAGCAGGCTTCATTGTTGCCAGTGTTTCATACGGGGTTGGCTTTGGACATTCATCAGTATCAAAAATAATGTTTTTTTGTTTCTGGGCGATAGTTACCGGAACTATCTCCTCCTTAAACTTCCCTGCTTGAATTGCATATAAGGCCCTTTCGTACGACAGCGCAGCATACCTGTCCTGTTCTTCCCTGCTCACATTATATTTTTCCGAACACAGTTCGTTGGATATTCCCATATGAAAATCATTGACCACATCCCACAACCCATCATGAACCATATGGTCTTTAAGCTTGCCATCACCCATCCTGTAGCCAAACCGTGCCTTTTCAAGATAATATGGCGCCATACTCATATTCTCCATTCCACCAGCCACAACCACATCAGCATCGCCACACTGTATTGCCTGGGCTGCAAGCATGACCGCCTTCAAACCTGACCCACATACTTTATTTATAGTAAGGCATTCAACCTCCCACGGCATATGTGCTTTGATAGCAGCCTGCCGTGCCGGGTTTTGTCCGTATCCGCAGGGAAGCACCTGGCCCATGATAACTTCATCGACATCTCCTACTGAAATTCCCGCACGTTGTATAGCTTCTTCAATGACAATGGCTCCTAATTGTGTTGCAGGAATAGAAGAAAGCGAACCGTTAAAATTGCCTAAAGCGGTCCTTACAGCACTAACTATCACCGCTTCATTCATTATTAACCTCCATTTTTATATTTTTATTATATGTTTACAATAATTTGTGAGAATAGTATAAATGTCAAAAATATTTCACTATACATGATATTTATTATATTATCACTGTAATTGTATAATTATTGACATATAATATTATTAAATCATCAAGTATATCCATAAAATAATTTTAATTGTAATAATATTTGGGACCAACTATACAATTATCCTTGTAAAGATTATTAAGACAACTTTAGTATAAAAAAATATATATCCAATACTTTGTGAGAACATGTATGAATATAGAAACTACCATCTGTATATCACATGAGCATTTAGATGTACTCAAATGCTGTGCTGAGCACCACAATATGTCACTGCGCACGTTTATATCCTCACTGATTCAATTTGCCGCTCAATGGGAAAAAGCCAATATACAATTGTTACTTTACTCTTTTTTTATTTTTTAAATTGACTAATTGTTAAAACTTTTTGTATTCTTATAACTGCAATAAACGTTATATTTATTGTACTAATAAGTAACCTGGAATATTTTTTTCTATGTCCACGATGGATTTACTTTTGTCAAAAAATTAAAAAGCGTGAGGGTAAAAGCATGGAACTGCAAAAGTATATAATATTCACTTTGACCGCCCTGTTAATAATATCATGTACATCCGTTGAGTTTGTTAAAACCGGTGAAGAATACCCCGCTCTTAATGAATCTGATGAAGTTCAGGTATTACTAACCATAGATAAAAATCAGTATGATGAGATAGGCATCGCTGACATTGGCGGCGTATCATTGCCTGTACGTATTGAAAAAGCCAAACAGATTGCTCGCAGTAAAGGCGGCAATGTGGTTGTACCTGTGACAATGTGTACTGAAGAAACACAGAAAAGGATGCGCAGTGGTTATATTATTCAGAGTTTTTATATACTCAAAACAAAAGCAGTAGCTGCCATACCAAAAGAAACTGCCCAATCAAAGCAGATTACCACACCAGTTGAAGAAGAATTTATGCCAGAAAAGCAGGCTGCAACATTTACACAATTACTACAGCAGTATCCAGCATTGCAGGGCCAACCATTTACAAATAGCATGGTACCGCTGAGATTTTATAAAATCCCTCCATCACTTCTAGTGTATGGATTGTCAGAATATAAACTTTGTTTAATGCAGTTTGATGCTGATAATACAGTACTGGTATTTATCCCCCAGGAAAAAATAACCATTATTAAAAAATCTATTGATAATAGGAATACTATACCCGTTGATTTTACACCTCTAGGCGTGTATAAGGGAAAATATCCTGTTTTAAAAATGCTGTCAGAATAATATAATAAAGGCATTGCATTATGTTACAGAAAATTTCTACCCAGAGTAGCCTGTGCAGATTCACCTTGAGCGATGAGGAAAAATTATCCGATGAAAGGGTAAAAGAAGAAATACGCAAAGCTTTTGATGAGCTCAGAGCTTTTCCTTTCATTGTAAGTTCAGATATTATTGATTCATTAAAAAAAGGGGCAGAACCATCTTCCTTAAAAGATGCATTCATTACTATCCGCAATGGTATATTTGCTTCAATCACTGATAGCCCGCAAGCAAAGGAAAAAATAACTTCCGACGTCCGATTGCAGGATAGAATTTTAGATGCAATTATAAAAATCCATACTACTATTGCCAGGGGTAACTTTACTTCAATCATAAACCGCCGTTTTGTGCTTATTAAGGAAAGGCCTACCTGGCCAACACTATATTACATCTCCCCTCAGAGTTTAGTACTGTCACATGTAGGACAGGGCCCACAGTGGACTGAAATCCCCACAATTTACATAGGGTTAAATATCTTCAATGTGCTGGCCTTAGATAAGGACAATACATTTGAACAGGCATTTTACTGGCTTTTGAAGGTTGAAGAGAGGGCTATAGAAACTGGTTATTCACATATTGAGGTGTATCCGCCACAAGTATCGCGTGCCCTCAATAAATTGCTTGATGAAGTCATACGCATAGCAACGATTTCAGAAGTTGAATTCAAAGAAATCCCGGCCCGTAAAAAAATACGTACCTTTACTGCCCGCAACCGCGAAAGCTTTTTAAAGATGCTCAATGCCCGCACTGATGATGGCAATTTTGATTTTGAAAAAAACTTTAAGGCAATCCGTTCACTGGAGCGTTTGGCACGCCGTTACAAGAAAGGCAATGATTTTAATTCATTGCGTGAGATTGTCCGCCTGCTGGTGGCTGCATCAGGCCATGATATCCATGAAATCCGCAATAACGCCAATATTCTCCTGGAACGCATCTTTGCCCCAAAGGAATTTGATGCACCACTGGCTACTTCATTTGTTAACTGTGCTGCAGGCAATGTCCACAATTTTGAATTTTCCATTCCTGAGCAAGGGAACTATTTTGTGCGCATATTCTCAAATGCAGGAAACAACCCATTCCCCTTAGAGCAGGATATTGCATATATTGACATTGAACTATCCTTTAATGAAACAAAAAGTGTCTATACCGCACAGTTTATATTCAATGAATTAGGCCATTACGATTTTCTTGTTTACAGGAAACGAAAAAAGCGCTCCCAGTGGATATCATATGAAGGTTGCAGCGGCAGAATAAATGTCATCCCGGATGTGCGTGGTGAAATTGTTCTGGAAATATTTCCCGATATTCACGGGCATACCCGTATTTATTGGATGGATGAAGAACATCCCGGCCTGGTGTACAATGAGCATGGCGAGGTAATACGGTTAGGCCGATTCAGCGACATTACAGCACATTTAGAGGATTTAAAAGAACGCTATCACATTACTGCACTGTACCTTTTAGGTGTCCAAAAACGTGGCACCAATCGTGAAGACTGGGCACCTGAAGCCACATCTCCTTCACCTTTTTCACCAGTAAGTTTAGTAGAAATAGAAGATTTTTTAGGCGGTGAAACAGAATTTCGTGAACTTGTAGCCAAAGCTCATGCAATGGATATAAAAATCATCATTGACGTGGTGCCTCATCTTAACCGGCGCAGTACAGAGCTTCCTGACGAGTACGCTGTCAAATGTTATGACGATAGCGGCAATTTAGTAATTCGTGCTTCAACCGATGGCCGTTACGGGAGCTGGAATGACGGTAAATTATTAAACTATCGCAAACTGGAAGTATGGGAATGGCTGATTAATAGCGTAGTCACTTTGATTGAAAAATATGATATCGATGGTATCCGCTTTGATTCAGCTCATGCGGTACCTATCATGATGAAAAAGAATAACTATCCCTTTATATGGGGCCAGTATCGTTCACTGGAATCGCTTGTTGAGGGTGAAATCATTGTTAATGACCGCGAAGATGGGCACTTTATCACAACAGGTTATTTCGACAGTGCCTGCAGGGACCAGATAGCCATACCCTTTCACTATCTTTTAATGTGCCGTATTGCACAAAAGCTTAAGGAAAAGAACAAAACGTTTTTTGTCCATTTAGCCGAATGTTACTGGGGCCATGAGCGCTATCTTACCCGCAGTGGAATTATTCCCTACAATTCTGCCCTTTTCAAAATATGTGAAGGAATCATTCATGGAACCACTGATGTCCGTGAAGTATATCACTTTTACGATAACTATCTCCCCTATGCCCTGCCACCAGGCACTGAGCTTTTAGGCATACTGGGAAACCATGATGAGAGGCGCGCACTAAATACATTTGGACACAGGGGACTGAGGGCCGCCAATGGACTTACCATCTTCATGAATAACATCATCATGGATTATGAGGGAAGTGCTGAAGGTGAAAGCTGGAAAGTTTATTTAGACAACATATATGTTAACTGGAATCAATTCGAGTATGCTGCTCACCGCAGCTTAGAATCTTTTTACCGGCAATGGTACCGTTTTCACCGCAACAATAAAGGTAAAGGATATTTACTATGGGCCAACAATAATCAGGTTGCAGCATCAATTAAATTTACGGAACATACTATATGGATTGGAGTTTTCAATTTTGCCGATAGCTCTCAGAATGTGGCATTGCAGTTTGACAATCCCAGGCTGCCCATTGCCGATGATACATTCTTTAAAGTTGTTGACCCTGTGTATTCGCCTATTACAAAACATTACAGCTACTACACCGGGAAGGAGCTTAAGGCTTCAAAAATATATTCAGTTGTTTCATACACTGACAGGATAAAGCTTTTAAAATTAGAACCCGTTTCTGACATTACACCACTGTATAGTGAGTTCCTGCGCGATTCACTTTTCAGATTATATTCAATCAGTAATCCAGGAAACTTTAAATCAAATTTCATGTTCCTTGAAACAATTGCACATGCTACTACCTTTGAGGCATTTATTGCATTTCTGAACAATCACATCATTGCACAATTTTATCCCCAATATAAAAATTTTATAGAAATTGGGTTTAAACGAATCCTCTTCTATATGTTTAAATTTGGATTCAAATCCGGAAGCGACATAGTGCAATTAATTGAGGACCTTGCCGGACATGATGATACCAATATATCCGACTTAGGGAAAAGCATACAATTCCATAACAGGCCAGGCCCCATCATATTTGTATCAGCCGAAGCAGAGCCATTTTCCAAAAGTGGAGGCCTTGCCAATGTAGTATATGAGCTCCCACGAGAGCTTGTGAGTTTGGGTGAAGAAGTAATAGTAATTACACCTAAATACCGCCATGGCGATGAAAAAGCCATGGAAAAGATGAACAATGCACTAAAAAAATACAATGTACGGTACACAGGCAAAAACGTGCGCTTCATGATAGAACATGCTACCTATGAAGCCGGTGTTCATTATGCACAGATAGATGGCATCCATTATTATCTTCTGGACCATCATGAGTTCTTTGATGGTTTATACTGGGGATACACAGGACAGGAAAAGTTACGGCGCCGTATTGCGTTTGCCCGTGCCACAGCCGAGCTTATCACCACCTTTGGTTTGTACCCACTTTTTGTCATTACTAATGACGCATATACTGGTATCTTCAATGGCATTGTCCGCAGTGACCATGTATACTATGATAACCCAAATTTTAAAAGAACATCATTTTTTCACATTATACACAACGGTGGCTGGCAGTATTTTGATTCATATCACCGATATGAAGATGGCAAAGACCTTTTCTCGTTGTTTAATCTTCCGCATTGGCGTTACAATGATTTTTCTGACCCCAACGATTACAATAAGATAAATTGCATGGCTACAGGCATACGGTTTGCTGACAGAGTCATTACAGTAAGCCCTTCGTATGCAAAACAGATAGAAAAAGCTTGTGATGGACTGGAAAAGATTTTACATAATGTCATTGGCATAAGCAATGCGCTTGGAGTTGATTTTAAAAACAGGATTCTTATGCGCTTTCACAATTCAGGTTTTATTGATGAATATTACCCCAAAATGATTGAAGCCCTAACATCTAACGTTGCGATGCATACAACAATACAACAGCGGTATCCTGAAATACTTGAGGGTATCCGAAATTGTGAAAAGATTGCAGATCCTTTACGTAGGGAATATGTAACCCATATACGAAACAAACTCTGTTTACAATACAAATTAGGTTTTGACATTAATCCTGACGTAATTTTATTTTCCATGATTCACCGTATTGCAGAGCAAAAAGGATTTCAGCTTCTTTTGGATGCATCGTATGGAATATTTATTACATTAGGATTTCAGGGCATTATTGGCGGTGCAGTTGCATGGGGGGACCAGCGCGGCAGTGAGCTTGCTACAGGATTGCTTAATCTGCAAAGCTATTATCAAAAAAATGTCAATGTTAACTTGGGCTTCCAGGATATCAGTGTGCCACTGCTGTGTAGCGATGTGTTTTTAATGCCATCATTACATGAACCCGGCGGCATCTCACAGTTGGAAGCATTAGCATGCGGATGCCTGGTTGTTGCACGTGCAACAGGGGGCCTACGCGATACAGTCATTCCCATTCGCATGAAAGGTTCATCAGTGGAAGGCAATGGATTTTTGTTTTCTGATTTCACCCCCTCATCATTCTACGATGCCATGCACCGTTGCGCAGAATTTTTCCATAACAGTGATGACACAATAAAAGCGTTGGCACGCAAAAATGCCATGCATTCAGTCTATTACTGGGATAAGCCAGCAAAAGAATATATTGATGTGCTCTATTCTCATAAAGAGATTGTAAGGGTAGTATAAAATAAAAGAGCCTTCCACAGACACTAACAGTACGAGTGGGAGGCCCTGGAGTGTAAAATGATCTGGTACTTTAATCGGATAGGTAATGCTAAATCTTGAATATTTTATTACGCCATGAAGAAAAAATATAGCATTACAGTAGTTTTATTATTAATACTATCATGTTCCACGAATGATAAAGCTGGATTGAGGAATGTCGTTGGTTCAATTAATGGACAGCCTGTTATACCCTATACTGCCAACAAGCTCTATATAGCACCATTTACTAACCAGACTGGTATCCCTGGCTATGAAGACAAAATAAAACAGCGTATAATTGAAAAAATTATAACAAGTGGAAGGCTAGCGATAGCTCCGGTACAGGCTGACAGCGATGTAGCGCTCTCAGGCACAATCCAGTCTTTTCAGGTGCAGCCAATAGTGATTGACAGTGCAGGGATAATTAAAAAAAAGCGATTATTAATCATTGCAGTGATAAGCTTAATAAATGTTCAAAATGGGAATTACATCTTTCGCAATATCACCGTACAGGCATTTAAGGAATTTTCGGACATTGAAGCGCCTGTTACACCGTTTAACATCGTCCAGGACGAGGTGGAGCAGGTTTTAGCTTCAAGAATTGCTTTACAGGTTGAAACTGGCTGGTATACGTCACTTAAAACCGAAGTGGAAAAAGGAAGGAAATAATATGGCATCAAAACTCTATGCCAATGACTTGAGATCAGCCATTCAAAAGGAACTATCGCACATATACTGCTTTTGTGGAAATGATGAAAACCAGAAAGAAGAAGCAGTTGCACTCATTGCATCGCGGCTCTTTAAATCTCAAAAACCTCATGAATATAAAATTTCAACATATTTTGCCGAAGATGGGCTTGAGCAAGCTCTGGCAGCCATAGCCTCAGTTTCCCTTTTTGATGATACTGCATTATATATAATCAAGCATTGTGAACAGGTTAGTGCCACAAAAAAAATTCATACCATGGTTTTGGACTGTCTTACCAATCTGCCCAACTCAGGCTACGTCATTTTTGACACTCAGGAGAACAAGCTTCCTTCACTACTTCCTTCACAACTACATGCACAAATTCCTGTTATCCAGTTTTACAAACCTTATGAAGAAAACTGCAAATCGTATATCTTGAAAAAGTGCAAAGCTTTATCATTAACTATCTCACAGGAAGCAACAGAGCTTTTGGTTGAATTGACAGCAAATAATATTAAAGAAATTGACGACATTCTTACCACCATATCGTTTTCTGGACAATCTGATATAACTAAAGATTTTTTAGAAGGCTTTGTCATTAATGAAAGAGAAGCAATTGAATTTGAATTTGTTGATAGCTTCTTTTTGAAAGATAAACGTGCATGGGACCTTCTTTCAGAAGCTATTGAACGCAATATTAATCAAATTTTGCTTGTTTCCCTTTTATTCAATTATGCACAAAAACTAGAACAATACCATATACAAACAGCAAAAGGTGTCCCTGCTGACGCTTTAATGAAAGATTTAAAAATATATAGCAAAAAGCAAAAAATATTTGCCAAACAGGCATCTATCTATACCCTTGAAAATGTTAGAAAATTAATTGCAATGCTATATACCTATGACATACAGCTTAAAAGCTATCACTCAGGGGGTTTATCTCAGGAGAATCCATTATTAGACCTTTTATTGCAAATTTCTATGTGATGGCACTGTATATATGGACCTGCTGCAAACAATAACAGAAAATAAGGAAAAGTTCATAGCGTTTAACAATGAAAAGTTTAAGCGTTTTCAACAGCTTATTCCAAATCCTGCTATGCGCCGCATTGTCAATGCTATCCCTTTTTTACTATGCATAAACAATAAAAAAATGCCAGGCTACGTTGAAGGGGATGTTCCCATAGGGATTAAGAACTTTAAACTTGATGAAGACACAAAACGTTATCTGCATGGGCGCTATCCTGGCATCACCTTACATGATTTTGAGCGCGGCGATTTTATTAAGATGTTTGCAGTAATGGGCAGCGTTGGTACAGTAGCATATAACAAAAAATCAGACCTTGACTACTGGGCATGTATTCATAAAAACACTGTATCAAAAGAAGCCCTTGATAATTTTAAAAAGAAAGTAACCCTTGTTCAGGAATGGGCTTCAAAAGAATTAGAAGTACCGGTACATATTTTTGTTAATGACATCGAAAGTGTTAAAAACAATATCTTTGCCGAAGACGAAGAAGAAGCATTTGGCACAACTGTTGGCGCAGTATTGAAAGATGAATTTTTCCGAAGTTCAATTATCATTGCTGGCAAAATCCCTTTCTGGTGGGTTGTCCCAAGTTTTATAAAAGACGATGAGTATGAAGCATTGTATAACAATCTCCCTGATGAAATGAAACGGGATGATTTTATTGATCTTGGAAATCTTTATGAGATATCCAAGGAAGATTTTCTGGGAGCTGCTCTTTTCCAGATAATAAAATCACTGGGCAACCCTTTTAAATCCATCTTGAAGATAGGAGTTCTGGAAAAATATCTATTTGGGAAAACCGATTCACCACTTTTAAGCCAGAAAGTTAAAATGCATGTGTTGCTCAGCCGCCTTACAAATTCAATACTGGATGCCTATCTTTTAATGTTTGATGAAGTATATGACTACTATAGCCAGACAATGAATGACCCCGCCATACTTCAAATATTAAAGCAAAACCTTTATTTGAAAATTGACCCGCAGTTATCCAAATATGTGGGGATAAAGGATAAAAAGAATATTCCCTACAAAGTAGCCATAATGTTCAAGTATGTCCATGACTGGAATTGGAACATAAAAATTATTCAGGATATGGATAACTTTGACAACTGGGACTTTCAGCGGGTAATGCATTTCTGGGATGCAGTAAAAAAATTTATGCTCATAAGTTATCAGAAAATTTCTTCGCAATTCAGCACACTTAGCCTACAAAAGCAGATATCCGAATCTGATTTTACTTTGCTATCACGTATAATTAAATCTCATTTTTCTGTAGAGGAAAATAAGATTGATAAGCTTATTACCTTTAAGGATACCCCTGCCGAACCTATACTGTACATTGAGCCTGTAAACGAAGGAATACACGAAGTTAAGTGGCGATTATTTAAAAGAAACCGCAGTGAAAAAAATGTATTCACCACAACGACATTGCGGACAGAAAGCGATCTGGTTAAGCTGTTAGTGTGGTTAACCGTTAACAATGTATATGACCATACGGTTACCAGGATTAATATTCAGTCCGGATATGTACGTATAAACCAGAATCTGGTTGTTGAACTGTTAAATCAGCTGTCACAATTTTTTTCTGAAAAAGGGAAAATTAAAACCAAATATTACCTCAAACCAGCTTTTAATATGGTTCAATGTATCATACTCAACTTCAATAATGAAGCAGCGGAACATCTTGACTCATTATACCATCTTTATTCAACAAGCTGGGGCGAACAATACCTTAAACGGTACTCAAATATCATTGATATTACACAAATACTACAAAACATCCTTAAAGATGGTCTTGAATTAAAACTCCCGTTTGATGACTATTGCCTTATAAACAGCCCGGGAACCCATAAACGATTTTGCAAGAATTTTATACAGCTTTTCAGGGAATCATATAATGCCATAGTTCACAGCCCTAATCCCCATAGCCGTTTTATTGGTGAGCTTGAAGGCCTCTATTTTACTGCCATACGTAACAATACTCTCGAAGTTCAGGCATTTGACCATATTGTAAAGGTATTGACAACACTCACGTTAAAACCCGGGATAGAGGCCCATTATACATTCTATGGCGATTCATACCATATTCAGGTGCTCCATGCACTGTATTCCAAACGCCTTCAAAAAGGGATCACAATTGGTTATTTAGAGGATAGTGATAAATTACATGTGTATGTCATTAATGAAAAAGGGAATATTTTTACCTTCTTTGCACCAAAAAATATAAAGAGCGTCTTTTTATATCATATATACGGATATTGCACAAACGTCCTCAAACGATTGCCTAGCAGTGCAAGGGAAAGCGAGTCCAGCATTATCTGCTATGCTGCTGTAGCAGATCGCAGGGGTGGCATCAGCCTTGTTGATGAAACCGGTAAAATACATGGTGATTATCTGCTCAATTTTACAAAATCAAAAGCCCTTCGTGTTCAGGTTGCCCGTCATATGGGGAATGAAATATTTTACAGCTTCATATTCCCTGACAATGTAACTTCAGGATTTATGACCATTAAAGAACTTTATAGTGTAAAACGAAAAATTCTGGAATTAAAGAATATGGGGATGCCAATCTACCCTTATATTGGTGAGCTAGTATTTAATGACTTGAATCAAAAAGAAATGCTGTTGGGATCAAGCATCTATTTTGTGGAAAAATATAAAATTGAACTCATGCTTCAGCGAACACAGGCATAGAAAAAATTAATACTCTCCGCCGGGGAAATTATCCTTAAAAAACCGTATTTTCTTTTTTTGAGTTTCAACTTCCTGCTTATTAATTGTGCCTTTTTCCAAAGCTATATCCAGTAATTTTACTGCCGTGTCGTCATCCTCTTTTTTTCCTTTATCCTCATCATCCTGTTGTAACTTTGCAATCTTCCTATCAATGTCATCCTGCGTTAACATTGAAAATTCCTGTTCTTCCAGCTCTACCGCCGTTTTATTAATTTTATTTTCTTTGGAATCCTTCTTTTTGGCAGTTTTCTTTTTGGGTTCAGCAATTAAAGTTTCCCCAACATCTTCCTCTTCAGGCTGTAGATTAGCTGGCGGATTTGCGATTTTTAATTCTAAAAGTTTTATGCGTTCACCCAACAAAATGTTTATCTGCTTTTCGATGGTTATAAATATTGGCTGAGTAAAGGATTTATTTCTTTGCAGAGACTTTTCCAATTTTCTTAGTTCACGAATATCCTGATCTATCATTTCAATTCTTTTAAGCACATGGATAACTTTCATAATCAAACCTCAAAAATAATGTTAAGTTATTTAGCTGGAAATCCAGGCACCAGCAACATCATCGTGGTCATTACATCCACGTTTATTCAAAAGTCTATGATGTTCTGTTAAAGTAATGTACATTAATTATAACATTAATGTCAATAAAGTTTTAGTATTGGAAAAGATTTTGCTAATTAAAATAAACAGTCTGGTCATTATCCACTGCAAACTGTAACCCACAATCGGGACATTTAAATTTACCCGGTGAACTTATCCTGACCATTGTTTTACAGTCCGGGCATTCAATAACCAATGGATGTTCAAACACCATGTAAGGCTTTTCAACATGCCGAATCTCTGTATATGTTTCTATGTTTGGGCTTTCCTTTGGCGGCACTGGCTTTTCTGTAATTTTTATTCCAGTATCCCGTACTGCTTCCATTGCTTCATCTAACGAATTGTATCGTTTTACCGGAAGAGCAATGATATCAATTAATGTAGCTATCTCATTATTACAATGGCACAGTACAACCACACCGCCACCTGATTCAATCACCCTTTGTGCATACATTAATGCACCAAAACCAGTTGAACTGATATAGTTTAGCTGTATGCAATCAATGATAACAGCGTTAAATTCCTTTGATAGCCTTGCAATATACTCTTCAAACTGTACAGCATTGGTATGATTGATATACCCCTCAACAGTAACTATCGCTACTGAATCCTTTACTGTATGCTGAATTAACATTGCAGTCTACTCCTTCACCGGTATAGCTTCTTTTATTATGGAGCGTATCTGTTGTTTCTCTCGCAGGGGGGCACTGAATTCTTTAACTTCCCGCAATAACCTTTTTTGTTTAATAAAAAGAATACTACCCGTACAAACTGAAAACACCAGTGCTGCCCCGCAAATTATTATGAGCACATATACCAATTCCTTATAATAACTCATCATCATATCATAAATAGGAGTTTTGACAATAATACAATTAATGGTACCTATGGATTTGCCTTTAGCATATACGGCTTTTGTTACCAGCCAGCTATTAGTATTAATATCTTTATACAAAAACTGCTGTATGAATTTTCTGGCCATTGTATTAAACGGCAGTGGCAAATCAGGAACAAAATAATCAAAGATAAAAAGCTCTATGGATTGTTTAGCATGAGGATATAAAATCATATCGATATTGTAATAAAATTCATCATTAGCAATGTTCCCTTTGAGCTCATTTGCTTTTTCTTTATCAGAATGGGCAATTATTGTACCATTATCTAAAACAAAAAAAACTTCTTTTATTCCTTTAATGTTTTTTGATTCCTGAATGAGCGATAGTAACTGACCAGTGGACCTGGTTGCATATGCCATTTCTGCAGCATCAGCATAGGTTGCAATTAATGTTTTAGAAATATTTTTCACCTGGACTGTAAAATCATCAATGTCAGATGCCAGTTGCCTGTATTTATATAAAATGGCAGCAGATGAAGCCATTATCGCTAATAAAAGAAATAGGATTATAACAAAAATATAGGGAAATTGTACTGGTTTATCTTTTTGCATAATTATTCGCTGTGTTATTTAAAATACCTTGCAATATTTCATACCATAGATGTATTGTTCATCTGCTTCATCGTAATGAAACGTGAGCAGAAACATGATACTAACCATTTTTATATTTATCGGATAATAATGCATTGATATGTATAATTTTTCCATGGAGAAAAGACGATGGCAAGTAAGGAAGAAATGCTTGAAGAATGGGATTGGCAACTGCAAGTTCCAACAGGTAATCCTGTAGCAAGGAGCATTGCCCACAAACAGGGTATAGCACATGAGGGAGTGCATTTATGGGTTGTGCGTACGCAACCCCAAAAAGAGATACTTTTTCAGATGCGTGCAGCACATAAGGATATGTACCCAAATTATTTAGATATTACTGTGGGCGGTCATGTGCCTTTTGGGCTTTCCAGCAAAAAAATCCAGAAGGAAGCATACGAAGAGATTGGGATTACGTTTGATGAAATACAGCTTATTGATTTAGGTTATCACAAATATGAAGAAATAAATGATACCATTTTTCACCGTGAATTCCAGCGTGTATACCTACTTCATTCGAACAACCTCCTTTCTTCATATTCATTCAATGACAATGAAGTGAGCAGTATTTACGCAGTCCCGCTAGATTACTGCAAAGATCTTTTTAATAAGGATTACCCTATAACAGTAGAAGCTTTTAACGGCACCGAAACCTTTCGTGACACAATATCAAAAAAAGATTTTCATCCTTTACTTTTTGCACCATCAATGACACGCTATATGGAAATTCTGTTTCAAGCAATTGATGAGCTTTTTACAAAAGGGGAAGTGACAGTCTCTATGTCTTAGAGACTAATTATACAGCCATGAGTGTCCCTACCATTTTTTATATCTTTTTTTTTGTTGACTTCAATCGTAAAATTTTGTACTGATTATTGTAACACCATAATTACTGTATTGTAAATATAAAACACAATACATATATCATATTGCAGGAGGTCATTAATCATGAAGAAATTATCAGTATTGATGATAGTAATTGTCTTAGGTTTTGTTGCCTGCGGTGGCGGCGTTCAGTATCAGGATGCTAGCAAGGCCGAAGGCTCAAGGGAATGGGGTCCAAAAGAAATTAAGATGACAGTTAATAAAATGGTTGAATCGATGTATAAATTTTTAAAAGAAGAATGGAAAAAACCTGCTTTTATTGAAGTGAAACAGATACGCAATAAAACATCAGAGCATATTGACACTCAAATGCTTGCTGATGAAATAACCACAAACCTCATTAAACGCCGAATTAAATTTATTGACCAGTCATTGACTGCTGACGCTATCGCCGAAATGGAAAAAGGTATGACCGGCATGGTTGACCCGGAAAGCGCTATCCCCGTTGGCGAATTAAAATCTCCTAACATGTATTTAACCGGTGAAGTAAGGGAAAATGTCCGTACAGTAGGAAGCAAATCAGTTCAATATCTTGTAGTCACATTGAAGCTCATTAACCTGAAAACACAGGTAGTAGAGTGGCAGGATCAGCAGGAATTTTTAAAATCAGCCAGCAAAAAGAAGATAACATTTTAACTTCGAGGAATTTATATGATGGATAAACTCAAATCCCTGTTTGTTATTATTCTCCTTGTGGGTGTTGCTGCATGTGCCAGTTATGATTATAACAAGCAGATAGCTGAGGTTGAAAAAATGTTTTATGAGGGGCAATACAAAGAAGCAGCCCGCAAGTTACTCCCAATGGTCAATAAAAAATCAAAGGATCAGCTTCTTTACATGATGGAGTGTGGTTTGATGCTGCAGGTTGCTGGCGACTATGAAAACAGTACTAAAGTCCTGACAGAAGCAGCTAAAATTGGGGATCAGATAACAGTAAGCTTGAGCAAAGAAGCAGCATCGCTCCTTCTCAATGAAACAACCACCAACTACAACGGCGAGGATTTTGAACGCGTACTGATCCACATGTATCTTGGCATAAACTACCTCATGCTTGCAAAACCTGATGAAGCACGTGTTGAATTTAAAAAAGTCAATGACATGCTGCGGGATATAAACGTAACAACAGGGAAATCCTACAAACAGAATTTGATGGCAAAGTACCTGACTGCTATTGCTTTTGAACTTAGTGCTGATGTTGATAATGACATGAATGACCGTGAATTTGCATACGTTGAGTATAAGCAAATTTATGAACTCAATCCCGGATTATCAATGGTATACCGCGACCTCCAGAGGCTTGCAAAACAGTTAGGGGATACTGAAGATTATAATAATTGGATAGGCAAATTTGGCAAACAGGATACAATCCCCAATAATGCAGGAGAGCTTATTGTCATAGTCCAGAATGGGAAGGGTGCTATAAAACAGTCCCGCGGACCACTCTTGTCTGATAAAGCAATGAAAGCCACTATTCAGGTAACTCTTAATGGGATGTCTCTTGCTGAAGGCGTTACCGTTGCCGGCGTGCTTTTAGCGCTCCATAATGCCGAAAACCCCATCCCAAAATTTGTAAAACGGGGCAACAATATTAATTACCTTATTGTTAATGCCAATGGGCAGGACGTAGGACGATCCATAATGCTAGAGGATGTTGCTTCCACAGCGGTTAAAACCCTTGAAGATGATTACGGGCGGATTTACGCCAAGGTAGCTGCCGGCATCGCAGTTAAAGCTGCAGCAGCCGTGGCAGCAGGGTATGCCGCAAAAAAATTAGCTGAAGAATCCAAAAAGATGGGTGGCTATGCAGGGCTCATTGGCACTGTGGTTGGCACTGGCGTTGGTGTAGGATTATTATCTCAAATTAAACCTGACCTTAGATGCTGGCATACATTGCCTGAAAACTTCCAGCTTTCCAGAATCTTCCTTCCACCAGGTAAATATACAATTACATTTAAATTTGTTGACTACAGTGGGAATATTGTATCAACACAAAACGAAACTATAGAAATTAAATCAGGGAAGAAAGTATTCCTAAACAAACGCATACTCCCCACCAAGGGCATGTCACGGTTTTCAATTAATATAGAATCAGGTACAGGCAAGGGGTATTTGGGAGCAAAAATAAAATCTGTAACTAGTGAGAAAGCCCGGGAACTCGGGCTTTCTTTTTCATCAGGTGTGTATGTGAATGAGGTCATTCCAGATAGCCCTGCTGCAAAATCAGGTATTCAGCCCAATGATGTTATCATAAAAGCTGATGGCAAATCTATTCAGAACCCGCAGGACTTAGTCCAGATAGTAAGAAACTCTCAATCAGGGCAAACGTTGCAATTAATAGTAATCCGCAATAAAATACAAATGGAAATCCCTGTTATTCTTGGCAATGTACCAGAAAATACATATAATGCCACAATACCCTCCAATACAATGAACAATAGTTCAGAAACTCCCGGAATAAGTCCGTTACAATAAATTTATTTTTTATATTTTTTATTGCAAAAAAATATACCCTTTATGAGATGGTTATTAAGCAATGGTGTATTCTATGCAAAATAACCATAATAGCATGGTTCCCATAAATGATTTGACCATTCACTCAGCTACTGAAATGGTATTAATGTTTCAGTTGCCAGCATGTGTTATAAGTATTTCAGGCGAAGTTATAGCTTCAAATGATGCATTTTCGGATTTAGTGAATGTTAAAAACCTGTCTCTTGATGTCACCCACCCGTTTTATCCTGAATACCGCAAACAATTGGCAACCTCATATTTAAAGGCGCTAAAAGGCATATCCCGGCAATGTTTTGCAGTTTTCCGCAATAAAGATAATCAGCGTGTTTCAGCTGAATTGTATATCTTCCCAATATTCCAGGGTTCCATAATTGTTGCTCTTTTTGTTCTTTTGCAGATAGTTGATGAAAGAATATTATCTTTTGACAAATCAACCGACACCATTATCAGTCATGAGAGCAAAAATTATGAAACATTGCTTTATGAATATTCACCTTTCCCCATTTTGCAGATTGATCAATCAGGTAATATTGTTAAAGCTAGCCCATCGGTGCAGGAACTTATAGGCTATGAAATTGAAGATTTGAAGAAGAACAGAAATCTTTTGTACCGCGCTATGAATCACTATGATTTTAATCGGATGCGCTTAATATTATCTCAAATATTTGAAGGAAGTATCGGATACAAACGCATAGGTGAAATACGGTTCATAACAAAAGACAAGGATGAACGGTGGGTTAATGTAACCTGTTATCCTGTACATGTTCATGGTACTCCGCCAGTTGTTGAGATTATTTTAGAAGATATAACCAGGATAAAACGTCTGGAATATCAGCTGCAACAACTCAGCAGATTCCATATTATTGGTGACCTGACAAAGGGATTTCTTCATTCATTTAATAACATTATTAACATAATGTTAAATAAAGCCCAGTGGCTTTCGCAGATTACAGAAAAGCCTTCTTTTCAGGAAGGCCTGCAACTTATCATAAAATCAGCAGAAGATGGTATACAGCAGATTCGCCGTATTGAAGAATTTATTGGCAGGGATAAATTAGAAGAAAAAGGTGATATTAATGTTGTAGAGGCAATTGAAGATGCAATCGAATTTGCAAAAATACAGTTTAAAGTTGAAGAAGCGCAGAAGCGAAGATCTGTATCTGTTGAGCGGCGATATTTTTCACTTGTCACTATGTATGGAGACCCCCACATATTCAGAGATTTGCTGCTTGCAACAATTTTCAAAGTTGCTTCAGTAATAACCACAAAAGGCGTTGTTGAAGTAACATTAAAACGAAACAGTACGTTAACAATTGCAATGAAGGCAAAAAAAGAATCAGCTGAAATTAAAGATGAATTTGTATTTATATCAACTATTGATCTTTCAAAATTAGCTGAGCAAAACCATGCAAAATTAATGGAAGAGGAATCTTTACAGGATTACTCCATTACCATTATACTTCCTGAAGATACTATTTCCGCTCTTCCTCATAAAGAACAGCAAATCCCGCAAACAAAATTACGAGATATGGATATATGTATTGTTGAAGATGAACCAGCATTGCAGGAAATAATGTATGAAGTATTTGATTCACTTGGCAACAGGGTTTCTGTTTTTAATAATGCTGACCAGGCATACGAATCATTCAAAATTAATAAATTTGATATTGTTATTGCTGATTATGGATTATCAGGTACAACGGGGCTAGAATTACTGACTAAAATAAAAGAACAAAAAGAAGAAACGATAACTGTTCTACTCACAGGATGGATTCTGAATAATATTAAGGCATATAAAAATGTCATTGATATATACATGCATAAGCCATTTAAATTAGATGTTCTTATTAACGAAATCTGTAATGAGATGTCTAAACGCCATACGTTTTGATTTTCACAGGATATTACTCATTTTTTCCATCATATCTTTTTTACCCAATGCTACAATAATATCGCCAGCTTCAATAACTTCTGATGACTGAGGGTTGAATATCATCTCCCCATGTGCTTTTTTTATTGCTACAATGATTACACCGTAATCTTTTCTTAAATTGCTTTCTATTAAGCTTTTTCCAACCATTGAAGATGTTTGACCAACCTTCAGTTCCTCCATAGCCAACCCTAATTCCGAATCCATCATCGCTGTATCTAAAAAATCAACTACAGTAGGGCGTGTTAAAACCTGGGCCATGCGCTTGCCCCCAATCTGATATGGGAGTATCACCCTGCTAGCGCCTGCCCGCAAAAGCTTGACTTCTGCTTTTTCATCAGACCCTCTGGACAATATAAAAATATCATTACGCAACCCCCTGGCCGTTAACACAATATACACATTGTCAGCATCAGACATCACTGAGGTGACAAGACCCTTAGCTTTCATTATTCCTGCCTTTAGCAAGGCTTCTTCACTTGTAGCATCCATAGCAACAAAAAGATATCCTAATTTTTCAAGTTCTTCAATGGCAGACGGATTATTTTCAATAACTACAAAAGGGACTTTCCTTTCAAAAAGTTCCTTGCATATAAGCTTTCCAATTCTGCCAAAACCACAGATGATATAATGACTTTGTAATGATTGAATTTGCCGTTCCAATTTTTTCCTCCCAAATTCTTTTCGTAATTCACCTTCTATTAGCATGCGTAGTAGTGTTCCTATAGCATACGCACTTATGGAAACACCGCTCAATATGATCATTATTGTTATAATCCTGCCATAGACAGATAACGGCTTAACCTCTTGAAAGCCAACAGTGGATATGGTTATCATGGTCATGTAGAACGCATCAAACGGCTTCATATCTTCAAACGTATAATACCCTGCAGTCCCAAAGCCTATTGTGCAAAGAAGAAGGAATAATGCTGTTCGTATTTTTTTTAACTCCATAGAAATCCTGACACGTTTAAAAATTTTCTTTAGTTCTAATAAGTCTGCATGGCATTGAACAATTGTAAATAATTTTTTGAAAAAATTAAAATTATATTTGATTTTTATTCACCACTATTATACTTTTTTAAAAATATTATCATAAAGCTCATTACAATACATTATATTTGTTATACCAAACTATACATTCACATG
>Ga0101944_10001455_pt1 | contig 49040 bp, 34 predicted proteins | sample DewCreD2012metaG_FD_75245 | JGI IMG/M metagenome (GOLD analysis project Ga0101944, IMG submission 75245) | Hot spring sediment bacterial and archeal communities from British Columbia, Canada, to study Microbial Dark Matter (Phase II) - Dewar... ... | reverse complement strand
ACCAAAGCTTTCCTTTGGTTCGGCATTAGCCTAGTGTTTTTATGTACAACCATATATTTATTGTTTACTAATATTCATCTATTTTAATGAACATTTGTAAACAACGCTATGATTTCTTACAAATAAAATTATAAATCAAAAAGATAAATTTTTTTCTATTTTATTATAATATTGTAATAATGTTTATAGGTTATTTGTCTGAACCACAGATAATCACAGATGATACAGATGACGCAGATAGGTTTATTTTGTTTTTATAAATCTTTTAAATTCCAATCTTTTTGTACCAAAATTAATTAGGAGTCCTATTTCTAAATTACATGCTTCAAGGTAATTAATTATTTGTGCTTTATTTACCTCTTCTATTTGAGATGTAGCTTTTAGTTCTACTAATATTATTCCTTCTACTAAAAAATCAACTCTTCTATTACCAACTTCTGTATCATTATAATATATTGTCATTTCTTTTTCTCTCGCATAAGATATTCCATTGTTTTCAAATTCTATTGCCAAGCATCTCTGATATATAACTTCTTGAAAACCATTGCCCAATTGATTATGAACTCTCATAGCACAACCAATAATCCTTCGAGTAAGATCTTTATATTTATATTTTTCTTCATTGTGAATATTGTTCATATAAATATACTATCATATCTGTGTCATCTGTGAAATCTGCGTAATCTGTGGTTCAGACAATTATCTGCGCAATCTGCGCCATTTGCGGTTCAGACATCCACTAATCCACAGTCTCTTCCGCCAAAATCTACCAAAAACCTTACTCCAATTATTTTGACTAAATAAAAAAGCTTTTTGAACCTGTTTTTTGACCCATTGTTTTTGATTTATTTATTGTTTAAAATGTACCTATTCGTGAAATAAAAATAAAAATTCCTAATGATTTTTGGGAAAGGGAATAAAAAAATAATTAAAGCTTTGTCTTCTAAGCGAAGAGTTTTTTCTTGGTGGAAAAAACCTTCTTTTATTATTCTATTAATTTTGAGTTTATTTTTTTCTTATAAAACATTTCTTGTAAAGGCAGCACCGCCTTATACTCTCTTAGCTTGTGGTGTTAGTGGTGATGTCACTTTAAGCTCGACACAAACGTGGGATGATAACTACTATAATCAATTAAGCGGAATAATTAAATGTAATAATATTACTATTCCAAATGGAGTTACCTTAACTATATCCCCACATTCTACAAATGCTGCTTTTAATCAATTATTTTTAGATGGAGATATAAGGGTACTTAATGGTGGCAAACTAATCTTAAATTCCAAAGGTGTTGATACTACTGGTGCTGGGGCAGGTACTCCTCGTGGTATGCAGGTGATAGTTAATGGCGATGTTAGGGTTGAAAGTGGTGGTTTAATTACAGCGGGTGATCAAACTGCAAATATAAGTGGCAAAGGTTATAATGCACAAAAAGGTCCAGGTGGGAGCGCTGGTTTAACATATGGTGGTACATATGGCGGTGTTGGTGGTTCATCTAATAAAGCAGTATATGGCTCTATGGATAATCCAATAGATCTTGGTAGTGGCGGTAACAATTCCTCTGGAGGTGGTTTAGTTTATTTTTCAGTTAATGGGAGTTTTGTAAACAAAGGTAGAGTTTCGGCTGATGGTACAACAACTACATTTGAAGCTGGCTCTGGTGGATCTATAAGAATAGAAGCCAATAGCATACTTGGAGATAATGGTATTTTTAGTGCAGACGGTGGGAACGCTACTTATACTAGTTCTAATCGTCAAGGTGGAGGAGGTGGAAGGATAGCTTTGGTTTATAAAAATAATTTTAATTTTTTTGGAACAAAAAGTGCATATGGGGGAAACTATAATGCCTCTCCTGGAACTATTTTTATTGCCAAGACTCCTGTTATCGGAGGACCAATTTCTAATTATATAGACAAAGAGCTTTTTTATGTAAATAAACTTGTTACTACCACCAGTGCTAGTAACACAATTATTCCTTCTGGTACATACAAAAACATTTTTGTTAATGATATTGCGAGTGGTAATTTTAAGATCGAGGTTGGTACCGGTCAAAATGTAGTTATAGATGGTGGTTATTTAAGAATAAAAAATATAAAAGGTACAAATGGTTTTATTAATAGAGGAAATATTATATCTGGACCAAGTGGTGGTGATATATTTATTACCAATGAATCAAAGTTTTATAATATAGGGAATATCCAGGAATCTGGAGGAGATCAGAGACTAAATCTTTCAGTAAATGGATTAAACTCTCTTTTTGAAAATAGAAATAATGTTGAACAAAAATTCAATAATGTAGAGATAATAAACAAAGCAAATATAACACACACGGCAAGTGCTATTGTCTGTAATAATACAACATGTGTTAATCAACCAGATGGAGATAATGGAACCCATTATAATCAGGATTATTCTTTAAGAATCAGTGCAAAAGGTGATTTTGTATTAGATAAGAATAGTACGATTAATGTTAATATTAAGGGATATAATTATGTTCAAGGACCAGGTAGTTATCCTGCTCCAACTACTGTTGCCGGTAGTTATGGTGGTAGGGGAGGTGGTAACTCTGCACCAGAATATGGATCTATTGATAATCCAAATGATTATGGTAGCGCAGGATATACTGGAAGCGAGTATTATAAAGCAGGTGGTCTTTTTAGGATGAAAGCTGATGGTAATGCTTATATTCAAGGATCCGTTACTGCTAATGGTTCAAACGGTTCTCATGCAGGAGCTTCTGGTGGTGGTATAAAAATAGAAGCTAATAATATTTATGGAACGGGGTTAATAACCGCAAATGGTGGTGATTATGGAACATCTGGTAATAATCAAGGTGGAGGAGGGGGGAGAGTTGCTTTAATTTATAAAAACTCAAATTCTTTTTTTGGAGAAATAAAATCTTTAGGTGGGCTTGGTTATTCTAATGCCGGTGGTTCTCCTGGTAGTATATTTTTCGCGAAAACACCAAGCATAGGTGAAACAGACACTTCTCTTTATACAAATAGAGAGCTTATTATAAAAGGAAATCAAGTTGCCAGTAATAATTATAAAATTCCTAGTGGTGACTATACATTTGTTTCAGTAAAAGCCTTGAGTGCAAATAAGGTAAAAGCTGAAATACCAACCGGACAAACAGTCGAAATGATAGATTCTGTTTTTCTGTTAGAGGGTAATGTAGAATTCCAAAATTATGGTACTATTGAATCTGCTAATAATACGGCTGTAATAGCAGTAAAAGATGGAGCTAAGTTTTATAACGAAGCTGGGGGATATATCAATATACCAAATGGCCATACCATAATAGATGGTACGGGATCTACCTTTGAGAGTAGAAACAATATTATCCAAAAAATGGGTAATCTGAGTTTGCAAAACGGAGCACTGATGACTCATAAAGCAAGTCAAATTTCTTGCAGAGAGTCTCAGTGTATCAGGCAAGATTGGGGTGACGGTAATGATCTACATTATGATCAAGACTATGCTTTGAGATTAGAAACAAAAAATGTTTTAATAGATCAAAATAGTTCCATAGATGTTAGCCAAAAAGGTTATCCAAATGGTACTGGACCAGCAGGTGGTCTCATTAATCCTAGTGGTCAAAGTACAAGGGGGGCTAGTTATGGTGGTAAGGGTGGTGGTACTTCTTTGCCTGCATATGGAGATTATTATAATCCAAATGATTATGGTTCTTGTGGCTACCAAGGAAGTTCTGGTCCTTCTGCCGGTGGTTTAGTTAGAATTAATGTTAATGATAACATAATTATTAATGGAAATGTTTTAGCTAATTCAGTTTCATCTATATCTGGTTCTGCTGGTGGTGGTGTAAAAATAGAAGCAAATAGTATATCTGGTAATGGTAATATTAGGGCTAATGGAGGTAATCGTACTAATACTTCTTATAATGATGGTGGGGGTGGAAGAGTTGCTCTTGTATATAATGAAAAGAGTTTTAATGGCAATATTAGTGTTAACAGGGGTGGTACAATAGGTACTCCTGAAAATGGTACTATCTACGAAGAAGACACTGACGATACAATTAGTGATTTCGTTGGTCCCTCTGCTAGTGCTCTTGTATACCCTATGGCGTCAATGCCAAATACAGGGATGGGTTATTTTACCGTTGATCCAATCGCAATAAATGATCATTGGTTTGATGAGGGGCAGGGTGGCACTTCACATCAAATAATGCTTAATATTATTTCGGATGGTTCTTTTCCTGTTGATGAAGAGGTAAGAATCTATTTAAGTAATGATGTTGATGGTGAGTATGAATTTTCTAGTTGTAGTGGTTCAAATTGTACTGCAAATACAACCTATGTAAGTATTCCTGCTAGTGAATTTTCTCTAGGATCTGCGAGTGTAAATGTTTCTATTAGAGATAAAAGAACAGGTGGAGAAAAACATCGTTCTTTTACTTCTTTTTATATAAAAACCAATTCTACTAATTACTCAAATGATATTGATGGTCAATCAAATTATATTGAAATGGAAGATGGAGTACCGGAGAGACCTATTTCTGATGGTGGTACTGTTACAAAATCTGTTTTTGCAAATTCTACTAATGCTTCTGCTGCTTTAAGTATATCTTCTTTTGCCACCCAAGGTACTCAACAATATCAACAAGACCTAGGGGGTGTGATAGTTTTACGAAGGACAGGTAATGAGGCAACTTATGGAACTTTGAATTTACAAAGAAGGATATATACGGTTGGTGAAATAGTAAATACTAATTATACTGTGATATGCGCTAACAATCTAGGTTATGGAGAAACCGTTCAGTGTCTCGATAATGGTCCTTTGGCTCTAAATACAGATTATACTTATGGCGTTTATACTTTTGATAATACATTCAACTTTTTTGTTTCAAATGAAGTGGCAAATTATTCGCCACAAACTTTGTTTAAGGTAAATTCTAGTGATCCAGGAGCAGGTAAACCATCAAATGTTTATAATTTTGAAGCAAATTCTTCCATAAGTGCAAACCAAATTAATTTATCTTGGAATAATCCAGCAGAAAACCTTGGTCATATCAAAACTATAATTATAAAGAAAGCCTTAGCTAATCTTAATACTATTGGTTCATCTACTAATCATCCAGTAGACGGTACGGATTATTTTGTGGGTGATTATATAGGTGATGGAGAAGTGGTATATGCTAGTACTAATATTGGTTCTTCAAATCAATTGATGACTTGGAATGATACTGATGTGGTTGATGGTTTTTATTATATTTATGAGATATACACACAATTTGTGGGTAATCGTTATCCTAGTCATTTAGATACTGCTGATATTAGAAATCCCGGAACTGATAATTCTTCAGAGCAAACTTTTGGTGTTATTCTAAATAACAAACCCACCCACGATAATCCAATAATTGATGCTGAATCTCAAGATGATGGAAATCATGATTTGCTAGCGGGGGATGACGAAGACCTATTGGCTGAGGCAAAGAACTTAGCCGATCTTGATAGCGATCCTATAAAAGAAATTTATAATTGGAAAGTAGGCAATGCAACAACTAGAAATCCAATTACAGTACTTAATATGCCATTTGAGGCAAATATCGACCAAAATTTGGTTAAAGATTATTCGGGATATGGGAATAATGGGAACTTTAGTATTGTAAGACCAACATGGGGGGATAATTCTGGTTTTGATGGTGGCGGAGCTTTTTATTTTAATGGCGTTATAAATAATCATATTGGGATTAGTGATAGTGCAAGTTTGCATGGTGGTTTAGATATGACTAGCCTTACATTGGAAGCATGGATAAAACCAGGGGAAAATTTAAGCTCAAATAAAAGGATTATAAGTAAATGGACTGGTAGTAAAAATTCTTATCTATTAGGTTATCATAATACACTAGGCCTTTATTTTCAGATAAGAGAGGGAAATGGGACTACTCCGTTTGTAAATAAAACTTATTCATTTATTGCTAATAATTGGTATCATATAGTTGCTGTTTATGGTGATGACAATATGAATCTTTATATTAATGGCACTTTAGCTTCAAACCTTCCGCTTTCTCCTACCACAAGGACTGATGAATTTATTGGGGGGTCTGATACGGAAATTTATATAGGAGCTGGGCTTAATAATACGAATTATGTTGAATATTTTAAGGGGTATATAGATGATGTAAAAATCTACAAAACCGCCCTTACTCCTGAACAAATTGCGAGCAACTATAATGCTGGCACTGGTAATTATAAGACTATTGTTTCTGAACAGACCGCTCTCGGTCAGGTTTGGGAGGCTTGTATGACACCAAATGATGGAAAAGAAGATGGGGATACAAAATGTAGTGATACTACTACTATTAGTTTGATTGACAACACCGACCCTGTGATCGGTCCTAGAACAAATACTCCTTCATCAAAGTCTTCTAATACTATGGTGAAGGTTGCGTTCACTGTTACTGATGATACAGCTATATCTGCTAGCAACATATCTGTTTCTGGAGTAGCTTTTAATTCATTTAGTTGTACTCCTGCTGGACCAACTACTAGTATAAATTGTACTTTAAATGTTACTTCTAGTGGTACTTTACAAATCAGTGCTACTGATGATGGTGGAAACAATGCCACAGATAGTGAATCTGGATATTTTATTGATAATACTGCGCCTTTAGCAACTTTTTCAAGTGATTGTATTAAAACTTCAGGATTCGGAGGTGATTGGTGCACAAATAATCCAGTTAATGTCACAATTTCAGGAAATGATTTTGGAGGATCTGGGGTAACAGATATTCATTACAAGATTGGCGCAGGTGGTTCATGGAATGATATTGGTGGTTCATCAACTACTTTTGCAGTTAGTACCGAAGGACTTAATGAAATTTATTATTACATAGAAGATGCTGTTGGGAATACTGATGGGACCTTGGCATCACCAAAGCTTGGAGTGATAAAAATAGACAGCATCGAACCATCTATTCCAACAATAACCCCAGCGAGTGGATTTCGAAATGACGGGACTAGTAGTGCTAAATTAACTATTTCTTGGGGTGGTACTAGTAGTGATGGTGTTACTCCACCTGCATCAGGATTATTATTTTATGTTATTTGTGAGGATATAAATGGTGCTGGTTATAATTGTAGTGGAAATACAACGGCTACTTCGATTCTTAGAGAATCATTACTTGATGGTTTTACTTATAAATATAAGGTTTTAGCGATTGATAGTGCAGGAAATAGATCGGATTATTCTCCTGAGGTTACTTATACCATTGACCGTACCGGTCCTGATGCACCTTCTATTTCATGCAATGTTCCAAATCCATTGCGTGCTCCTTGGACCAATGGAGGTTCTACTATTTCTTGGGGATTAGTACCGGATAATACCGGAGGAATAGGCGTGATTGATAATTATTATTTATATAGAACGAGTGGAGGATGTAATTCTGGCTCTTGCCCTCTGCCAGCTGATCCGGCTTCGGGCTTACCGCCTTATGCAGCTCCATATCAAACATTAAATTCTCCAAATAATTCATACTCAGAAATTGGTTTATCAAACGAAACAATTTATCGCTACAAAGTAAACGCCGATGATACACTTTCCAATCAAGGTAATTCATCACCGGTATCTTGTGAAGTGAAGGTTGATACGCAAAAACCAGTAACCACAGTGGCTACTCAAATACCAGCCTCTGCGAATGGAGATGGTTGGTATAATACAGATGTGATGTTTCAATTAAGTGTCTCTGATAATTTATCTGGTCTCGATCTTGATTTTCCAAAATATAGTCTTAATGGTGCTGCCTATGCTGGTCCGGCATTGAATTTTACTATTTCAAATGAAAGTGATAGTAACACCTTGAGTATTCGATCTCAGGATAATGCTGGTAATCTAGAGGATCCGGTAAATCTCTATACTGGTGGTAGTCCTTTGAAAATAGACAAGACGGACCCAATCGGCAACAATCATGTAGTATTGATTAATGGATTGGATTTTGAAATTGATATTGATGGTATTGATAGTACTTCTGGAATAAAAACTATTTCTAGTAATATTTATGATGTAACTAGTGGTTCTCCAGTTGAAGAAGCTGGAAGTCCAGTGAGTCTTACTAATTCAAGTGGTGATAATAAGAATGGTCACTGGGATGGGGTATTTACTTTTGGTGCTGCTCCTACCGGTATATATAGCGTAAAAACTACCATCACTGATTATGCTGGCAATGAAACAGTAATCTGGAGTTCGCCGGTAGATAATATGCCGCCAGTTATTAATATAACAGCGCCAACTCACAGATCAAAAGGGGATATTAATGATACTACCTTTACTGTTACAGATGTAGGTGGTGGTATTGATCCTGCGAATATATTTGTAACCGATAGTACTGTTGGTACAGTATTTAATAATGCGGTTAATTGTACTGTTGTTAGCCCGACTGAAGTTAGTTGTACCGTTTCTATTACTTCAACTCCTGATGAATCGGTTTGGGGAAACAATAAATTTACCGTAAGAGCTATTGATGATAGTGGAAATACAAATATAGCTACCGAAGCAGGTTACTTGATTGACCGTGATAATCCAACTGTTAGCATTTCTTTCTCTCCAGCTTTTCCAAACGGTAATAATCCTTGGTACACAACTAATGTTGATTTTACTATAAATGCTACCGATTTTGGTGGGGCTGGTATAAAAAAGATTTACTACAAAAAAGTTGAAAATGGTGTTATACCTGGTTCTTATACTGAGGTACCCGGTTCAACTGCTACAGGTACTTTAACCGCAGAAGGGGATTCTTATGTTATATTCTACGCTGAGGATAATACAGAGTTATCAATTATTGGTAATTTATCTGTTCCAAATCCTGATAATTCAAGTATTATTCATATTGATAAAACCAATCCTGGTATTCCTACTTTTATTACTGGTGGTATGACTACCAAATTGGGTACATCTGTTGGAACACCATTGTCAATTAGTTGGAATGACGCTACTGATCCTGGTAGTTATGCATCAGGTAGAATGGGTTATAATGTTTATAGGGATGATGGCACTGGCTATGTATTGTATAAAACAAATATTTCCTTAACTACCATATCAGAAGATAGTCTAGTTGATGGTAGTTATAAATACAAACTAAAAACTTTGGACAATGCCGGTCGAGAAAGTGACTTTTCTTCTGAAATAACGATAAATATAGATACGACCGGGCCTTTACCAACTGATGTTTCTTGTAATTCTCCATCTATAAATACTACAACAAATAACTTATCTTGGTTGACAGCAACGGATGTTGGTCTTTCAGGAACAGTTGTTCGTCACGATATATATAGAACACCAGCTTTTATACCAACTGACCCAATAGAAGTGGACATGCCTACTTTGAGCCTACTTGATCCCGGTCCACTGGTAGATGGTGGTAGTTATACTTATATTGCTAGGGGATTTGATGATCTTTTGAATATAGGTGCTCCGTCTGATAATCCTTGTACTACAAGGGTTGATTTACAAAAACCAGTGACAACCCATAGTATTATTTCCGGTACCCTTGGAGCTGGGGGTTGGTATAGAGGAACTGTTGGTATAAAAATAGATTCTACTGATCCAGGTTCAAATCCAACCGGCGTTGCCTTTAAGCAATATAAATTAAGTGGGGCAACTACTTTGCCTTATACTAATTATGGTTCTTCTTTTGATATATCAAATGAAGGCACAACTAATTTGTATTATAAATCTTCAGATTTAACTTTCTTGAGTTCAAATGAAGAAGATGAAAAAGGTTCTTTTGCTATAAATATTGATAATACTCTGCCTGCATTGTCTGACGCTTCAGTTAATTTTAATTCTTCTACTAGTAATTTACTAGTAACACTTGAAAGTCCCGAGGATGCCTTGTCTGGAATTTATTCAATGTCTGCTGAAGTAAAAGATGGTGCCACCACTATAGCAACAATACCTAGTTTTAATATAATCGGTTCCGGTCCTGATTATAGTGCTACTGTTAATCTTCCGGGTCTTCCATTGGGTACTTACAATGTAATTATTAGTATAATTGACAATGCTGGCAATACTTTTATTAGAAATAGTGATTCTTTTGCTCACAACGGTACGGTTGTTGCAAATACCCCTCCAGTCATCTCGTCAACCTCAGCCTCTCAAGTTTTAAATACCGATTATGTAAAAATTGAATTTGATCTAAAAGATCCTGATTATACTGCTCCAGGCAGTGCTGATGTTTCTTTCTTATATACCAATGATGGTACTAATTCTGTTTGCTCGATTTCAAATGTTAGTTTGACTCAAGGCGGAGCTTCAATTGCTTTGCCATACACTTTAACTAATGTTACCGATAGTAATCAAAAATATACTTTTTATTGGGATGCGGGTACGGATTGTCCTGGGAATACTTACAAGATATTGGATGGCAATTATGTAAAGGTTTCTGTTGATGATTTATCAGGGGGAACTGATGATGATATTTCAGCAGCATTTTTACTTGACACTGAAGACCCATCCACTGCTCCTGATGATCTAGTTGAAGATTCTCATGATGATACTTCTGTGTCACTGAATGCTGGTACGACTCTAGCTGATGATGAATATATGATTGCTTTCTATAGAATATGTTACGATGATGTTATTGATGGCAATATTAATCATTTAACCGCCGATTGTATTGCTGATATTGATGCAGGGGATTATAATATTTCCGATACAGTAAATTATGCGGGTCCATTTACGGCAACAGGTCTTAATGACGACACTGAATATGAATTCAATGTTTGGGCTTATGATAGATACGGTCATTACTTATCAGCTGCCAATGAGATAGTAGTAAAAACTGAAAAAACCCCAGCTCCTCCTGGTCCAGGATTTACTCCTAATGTTTTGATTTTGACTTCTGAGGGAACTACAGACGGGTTAGAATTTGATGGAGAAAAAACTACTGCTGGATCTACTATAAATTCAATTAATTTTGGTGATCTTGATTGGCTCGAAACCGGTTTTGCAGCCTTGAAAATAACAGGAGAGACAGATAATAGTTCTGGATATAATATAAAGATTTCACAAAACAAAGATCTAACTAATAGCATGGGGGACACTATAAAAGGGTTTGATGCAAATCTTGCTACAGGATTGGTACCAAATAGCGCACCCCTTCCTTGGATTAGTCCAGTTGGGAATGGTTATTTTGGATATTCTACTACTTGCAATACCTTGAATGGTGTATCGGATAGATTTACCAACCCTCGCAGTTGGGCGGCTTTGACTACTAGTCCTGAAGAAGTAGTGCGTTATGGATCAGCTGGTAAATTTGAAGATTATCTACTTTTCAAACTTGAGTTGGGAAAAGGTCAAAAAGCCGGGACTTATAGAAATAAAGTTATAATTGAGATTACGAATAATATACCGTAAAACTAGGGTGTAGGGTTTAGGGTGTAGGGATCAAGAAACTAAGAAAAGATTCTTTTAAAAAGGATCTTTTTTGTTTATAATATATTAAGGTAATTCGGTAATTTGTTGCAATTTGCGCTTTGCTCGTAATTAACAACAATTAATTACCATGAATTACTAATTACTATTAATTACCTGTTTTTAAAATGAAATTCTACATTACAACTGCAATTGATTACACAAATGCCAAGCCTCATATGGGTCATGTTTTTGAAAAAATATTAACCGATGTTATTGCTAGATATCATCGCGGTATTGGTGATGATGTTTTTTTTCTAACAGGGAGTGATGAAAACGGGTTAAAAAATCAAACCAGCGCTGAAGAAAATGGTGTTACTCCTCAAAAATGGGTGGATGAAAAAGTTAAGGATTTTTTGATAATGAAAGAAAAATTCAATCTTTCTTATGATAACTTTATTAGAACCTCAGACCCAAGGCATCACAAGTTGGTAAAAGAAATTTGGCAAAAATGCTTAGAGAAAGGTGATATTTACAAAAAAAGTTACCAAGGGCTTTATTGTGTTGGTTGTGAAGGATTTGTCAAAGATAGTGATCTGGTTGATGGTAAATGTCCCAATCATGATAAGAAACCGGAAGTAGTAGAGGAGAAAAATTATTTTTTTAAACTTTCAAATTATAAAGAAAAAATAAAAGAATTATTGGAAAAAGAGGAATTAAAAATCTATCCAAAACATCGTACTAAAGAAATTATTAATATTCTAAACGAATTAGAAGATTTCAGTATTTCTAGACCACGAGAAAAACTTAGTTGGGGAGTAAGTGTGCCGGGAGATGAGGATCAGACGATGTATGTTTGGTTTGATGCCTTATCGAATTATTTGACTGGTGTTGATTTTGATCTTAATAGTGAAAAATTTAAAAAATATTGGCCAGCTGATGTGCATGTTATTGGTAAAGATATTATTCGTTTTCATGCTATTTATTGGCCAGCAATGTTGCTATCGTTTGGTATTGATTTGCCAAAATCGATCCTTGTTCATGGGTTTGTGAATGTTGGTGGTAAAAAAATGAGCAAAAGCATTGGTAATGTTATTGATCCAGAAGAAGCTTTGGGTCGTCACGGGGTTGATCCTCTTCGTTATTTTTTGATTCGAGAAATACCGACTACTGATGATGGTGATTTTAGTTTTGAAAGATTTGATGAGAGATATGAATCTGATCTTGCTAATTCACTTGGTAATTTGGTGAGTCGCGTTACAAACATTGCGGAGAAGAATGGAATAGAATTTAGAATTATGAATCAAGAATCAAGAATAGATTTGGAAGAATATTTTAGAGAATATAAACTGGACAGGGCGCTAGAAGCAATTTGGGAAAAGGTTTATGAAGCGAATAAGTATGTAGACGAAACAAAGCCTTGGAGCATAAAAGACGATCCAGAAAAACTAGATCTAATAATTAATAATTTACTAAATTCAATAAAAAACATCGCTGAAGCCCTAACCCCCTTTATGCCGGAAACTGCGAAGAAGATTTTGAAAATATTTGAGAGTGAGAAAATTGTGAAGTCGGAACCATTGTTTCCAAAAATGTAATAAAACAATCCGTTCTTCGCTTGGTTCTTCGCATAAAAAGCTACGAAGGACAGGAAAAGCAAAAAAGTATTAAAAAATAAAGGATTAAATGAATGGTGGTTAGTAGATAGTAGATGGGAGTATTTAGAATATAGAATCTAGAATCCAATTCGTATTAATTCGTAAAAATTAGTATTATTAATTCGCATATTTATGAATGCTATAATTTTTCCGCTTTTATCGGTAATAACCGGTACAACTAATGTTCTTTTTGAAAAAAAGATTTTCACAAAACATAAAATCAGCCGCAAAGTATTTGTTCCGGTTGTCTTTTCTTTTGTTTTTTTGATATTATCAATATTTGTTTACCCCTTTCTGGGAGGTATTGCAGATGGGGCCTTTCAACCTCTTTTTATTTTCTTGATGGCGGTAGTTATTATTAGCAGTTGTTTTCGAAATATGATGTATTATTACAGTTTTAAAAGAGAAGGTCTTTGCGAAATAGAACCTTTTGTTAGTTTTATACCTCTTTTGACAATTATAATCGCTTTTTTTGTTTATCCTGAAGAGAGAAGTCATTGGTCTGTTTTTATTTTAGCTCTAATCGCAGCCTTGGCTTTGGTTTTTTCTCATATTCGAAAAAAACATATCGTGATAGATAAAACGATGTTACCAATTATTGGGGTGGTAGTTTTAGAAGCGATTGAAAACAATATTACCAAAGAACTTTTGAATTTTTATTCTCCGGTAGCAATGTATACAATTAGAGCTTTTTTTGTAGCAACAATATTGCTTGCTTTTTACAAACCAAAATTAAGTAAAATTAAAAAAGAAGATTGGAAAAATATGTTTTTGATTAGTATTCTCTGGGCTTTCTCGGTTGTTTTTGTTTATTATGGATATCAGAGATTGGGAGTTATCTATACTTCTTTAATAATGATGCTTGCTCCGGTTTTGATAACTTTTGGTTCTTATTTATTATTTAAAGATAAAGATTTTACCAAGAGAAATGTTATAGCTTTGTTGGTAGTCTTGGGATGTGTGGCAGTAGCACAGTTTGTAGGATAATTTTTAATTTTGTAATTTTTAATTTTTAAATAAATCCAAATTTTTTAATTTATAAAAGAATTAATTAATATATATTTTAAAAATTATAATTTTAAACATTATTTAAAAATTATAAAATTTAAAATTAAAAATTTTATGTTAGTAGATACTCACGCTCATCTAAACTTTTCTGACTATAACGATTTGGACCAAGTTATCAAAAGATCCCTAGATGTTGGTGTTAAAAAAATGGTTTGTGTTAGTTCTAATATTACTGATTCTATTGAGGCTATTGAGGTTGCCAGAAGATATCCCGGTATAGTTTTTGCTGCAGTAGGAATTCATCCTCAATGTACCGATCCTGAAAACAGGGATTCGATTGATAATCAAATTTCGCAACTAGAAGAATTGGTTTTGAAAAACAAGGATATGGTTGTTGCGATTGGCGAGTGTGGTCTTGATTATACAGAAGTAATAGATGGGGAGAGAAAAAGAAGTCCAGAAGAGCAGAGAAAAATATTTTTGAGTCAAATAGAATTAGCCTCAAAATATGATTTACCGATTTTGATACACTGTAACAAAGCGCAGGAAGAACTCTATGGTATTCTAAGAAGCTACAAGCTACAAGCTAAAAAGCTGACAGGTATTTTTCATTTTTATAGTGGTGGTAAGAAGAGATTAAAAAAGTTTTTGGAATTTGAGGGTTTTATGTTTGGCGTTGATGGTCCGGTAACTTATGATGAAGGACTTCAGCAAGTAGTCAAAGAAATTCCATTGGAGCGAATTGTTTTGGAAACAGACTGCCCTTATTTGGCGCCAGAGCCTTATCGTGGAGAGAGAAACGAGCCGTCATATATTCCACTGATTGCAAAAAAAGTAGCGGAGGTGAAGGGGGTGAGCTTGGAGGAACTTGAGAATAAAACCGAGGAAAATGTGAAAAAGATATTTAGTATTTAGTGGTTTGTATTATATATTATGTAAAATTCAATATTTGAAACATAACAAAATAGTGCTATACTGGTTATATGACAAACGAATATAAAGAAATTAGAGAAGAAAAATTACAGAAACTTATTGATGCGGGGGTAAATCCTTATCCTTCCAAGTTTGATCGTACCCACAATCTAGCGCAGGCTGGGAAGCTTAAAATTGGTACAAAAAAAGTAAAAATTGCTGGTCGTCTTATGCTTATTCGGGATATGGGTCGTCTTTGCTTTGCGCATATTCAGGATCAATTTGGAAGGTTTCAAATAGCTTTTAATGAAAAAGATATCGGCAAAGAGCGGTACAACTTTTTTATAAAGAACTTTGATCTGGGAGACTTTATCGGAGCTGAAGGAGAGATATTCAGGACTCACAAGGGCGAGGTAACTCTTCTGGTCAAAAAATTTGAGATTTTATCAAAAGCATTGCTTCCACTTCCTGACAAATGGCATGGAGTTACAGATGAAGAGGTTGTTTTGAGAAAGCGCTATCTTGATATAATAATGAATCCGGAAACTCGCGATATGATTTTGAAGCGTTCAATTTTTTGGAATGCGATGCGCGAATTTTTATTGAAAAAAGATTTTATAGAGGTAGAGACTCCGGTTTTAGAAACTACTACAGGAGGTGCCGATGCTAGGCCATTTATAACACATCACAACGCATTGGATATGGAAGTCTATCTTCGAATTTCAATGGGGGAGTTGTGGCAAAAAAGATTAATGGTTGCTGGGCTAGACAGAACTTTTGAGATTGGAAGACAGTTTCGTAACGAAGGAATGAGCCCGGAACATCTTCAAGATTATACCCAAATGGAATTTTATATGGCTTACTCTGACTATAAACAAGGGATGAAACTGGTTGAGTCAATGTATAAATATGTTATCAAAAAAACTTTTGGAACTCTCAAGTTTGATATAAGGGGTTTTAAAATTGACTTTAGTAAAAAATGGGAAATATATGATTATGTGAGTACGATAAAGAAAATGACTGGTATTGATGTTTTGAATACAGACATAAAAGAAGTAGAAGCTAAATTAAAAGAGTTAAAAGTTGAATATGATAAGAAAGGCTTTAATATTACGCGTGCTATTGATAATCTCTGGAAATATTGCCGCAAGAAAATTGCCGGACCTGGTTTTCTGATTTTACCCCCAGTAACGATGGAGCCACTAGCAAAAAGAGATACTGAAAATCCCCAGTTAGTACAAAGATTTCAAATTATGATCGCGGGCTCAGAGGTCGGAAAGGGATATAGCGAATTAAACGATCCGATTGATCAGAGAGCCAGATTTGAAGAGCAACAAAAGCTTCGCGACAGAGGCGATGAGGAAGCGCAAATGGCAGACTATGATTTTGTTGAAGCGCTTGAATACGGAATGCCACCAACATTTGGCTTTGGAGTCTCGGAAAGACTATTTGCTTTTCTAGTGGACAGGCCAGCTAGGGAGTGCCAGATATTTCCGCTAATGAAGCCGAAGGAATAAATAGTTTAGGGTTATAAAAAAAGTATAAAGCTATAAAGATAAATATATGTTAGATATAAAATACATCAGAGAAAACCCAGATTTAGTAAAACAAAATTGCAAAAATCGCAAAGTTGATTGTGATATTGATTTACTTTTGGATCTTGATATTAAAAGAAGAGAAGTGATGCAAAAAGCAGAAGGGCTCCAGGCAATGGTAAATGAAAAATCAAAAACCAAACCAACCGAAGAAATCATCACCCAGATAAAGGGCTGGAATAGGGAAATTAAAAAACTAGAAGAAGAGTTAAAAATAGTTGAAAAAGAATTAAAAGACGCTTGGATAAAAGTTCCAAACATGACCCACCCAGAAACTCCTATTGGAGGCGAGGAAGATTTCAGGGTAGTTTTTGAAAGCGAGAAAGCAAAACCTTTTAGCTTTAATCCAAAAAACCATGTTGAGTTAATGGAGGAATTGGGTCTGATTGATTTTGAAAGAGGGACAAAGGTAACTGGATCAAAATTTTTTTTTCAAAAAGGAGATCTTGTTTTGTTGAATCAAGCTTTAATGCAATATGGTATTGATATTGTTACAAAACACGGGTATCAATTAATGGAAACTCCTGATTTAGCAAAAAATGAAATACTAGAAGGTATTGGTTTTAACCCAAGAGGGGAAGAAACGCAAGTTTATTCTATTGATAATTCAGACTTAAGTTTGATTGGGACTGCTGAAATAACTATTGGGGGATATCATGCAAATGAGATTTTGGATTTATCAAATGGGCCAAAAAAATATGTAGCGCTCTCACATTGTTTTCGAACTGAGGCAGGCGCTTATGGTAGAGAGAGCAAGGGACTTTATCGCGTTCATCAATTTACCAAGCTTGAAATGTTTGTTTTCTGTCTTCCAGAGGAGAGTGAAAAATATCACGAGGAGATATTAAGCATTGAAAAAGAATTAATCGAAGGCCTCGGGTTACCATATCGCGTTATCGATATTGCGTCAGGTGATCTTGGAGGACCTGCTTATAAAAAATATGATCTTGAGGCATGGATGACCATGAAGAGAGATGGAGACAGCCAAGGGGGATATGGCGAAGTGACAAGTTGCAGTAATTGTACAGATTTTCAAGCGCGCAGATTGAATATACGCTATAAAAATGAAAACGGAAAAAATGATTTTGTTCATACACTAAATGGCACTGCGGTGAATAACGTTCGTTGGCCATTAGCAATATTTGAAAATTACCAGCAAGAGGATGGGAGCGTAAGGGTGCCGACTGTGTTACAGAAATATATGAACAATCAGGATGTTATTAGAAAAAAGTAATCACAGAAAATTCAAATATTTGAAGATTAATATTTAGGATTTATTTAAAAATTAAAAATTATAAAATTAAAAATTTAATTATGACAATTAATATTACAGGGAAAAACATTGATCTTACAGATCCTATAAAAGCATACATTGAAGAAAAAATGCAAAAACTTGATCGTTATCTTACAGATATTGAACCAGTTGTATTGGATATTAGAATCGAGACAAACAAAGGTAAAGGAGAGCCATGGCAAAAAATAGAAGCAACATTGTCTATACCAAATTTAATAATTAGATCGGAAGAGATTGGGCAAGATGTTTATGAAGTTGCAGATATTGTTCAAGAAAAATTGGAAAGAAAAATAAGAGATAATAAAAATAGAATATTGGATTTAAGAAAAGATACAAACAAAGAAAATGACGCAAGTCTTGGCTATGTGGATACCAAAGAATTGGAAAAGGTGGTAAAAAGAAAAAAATTTGATCTTGGAAGATCTATAACTGAAGACGAAGCAATTAGTAGAATGGAACTTCTTGGTCATGACTTTTATATTTTTCAAGATTCATTAACCAATCAACAAAAGGTTGTTTATAAAAGAAAAGATGGGGGATATGGGGTGATTGAATCAAAGTAAAACTTTGATTCAATTAATTCAAAATTCAAAATTCAAAAATCAAAAATCAAAAATATAGAATAAAAATCTGCAGAAGCAGATTTTTATGATTATTGAGATATTTTCTCGTTTGATGTATAATATAACTGTTAAAATTAAAATTCTAAATCAGGAAAGCATAAAATTTTATCTTTAAGATGAAGATTTAAAATTTGAGATTTAAAATCAAAAAACCAGTAAATTTTTTGCTATGGGAATTTATGAAAAGATTTTTGGCAGTATAAGCTCCAAGGAGCTAAAGTCAATTCAGCCAATTGTAAAAAAAATTAACGATCTAGAGAAAGAATACGAAGCGCTTTCCGATGAGGAATTGAAAGCGAAGACTTTGTATTTCAAAGAAAAAATAAAAAATGCGATTTCGAGTGTTAAGCGAGAAGATATAGATGAGGATCTTGATGGTGATAAGTTGATTAATGAAAAAGACTTTGTTCTAAAAAAACATCAAATAGAGCAAAAAATTTTAAACGAAATATTACCTGATGCTTTTGCTGTAGTACGCGAGGCGTCAAAGAGAGTTCTTGGGATGCGTCATTTTGATGTACAGTTAATCGGTGGTGTAGTATTGCATAGAGGAAAGATTGCAGAGATGAAAACGGGAGAAGGTAAAACCTTGGTTTCAACTCTACCAATATATCTTAATGCTTTATCCGGAAATGGTGTGCATGTTGTGACCGTAAATGATTATCTTGCGCGTCGTGATGCTCAGTGGATGGGAAAGATCTTTGATTTTCTTGGCCTTTCGGTCGGTGTTATTATACATGATCACTCATTTCTGGTAACTTTTGATGAAAATCTCAAATCTCAAAATTCAAATAATCAAATTAAGTTACCTGAAGGTGTTGATTTAGATGAGCAGGCGCAACAGCAGGTTGAAATAGAACAAGAAGATCTTATCGAAGTTAGTCGTGCTGATGCTTATAGGGCTGATATTACTTATGGCACAAATAATGAATACGGTTTTGATTATTTAAAAGATAATATGGTTTCTGATTTATCCCAAAAAGTTCAAAGACCTTTGCATTATGCAATTATAGATGAAATTGATTCTATTTTAATTGATGAAGCTAGGACACCATTGATTATTTCAGCTCCGGCCGAAGAATCAGGGGACTTGTATAAAAAATTTTCCACCATTATTCCTCAGCTAGAAAAAGAAAGTGATTATACAGTTGATGAAAAAATGAGATCTGTTTCTCTGACTGATGATGGTATTAAAAAAATCGAAACTATTTTGGGAATGGATAATATTTATGATAAAGGGATAGAACTAGTTCATCATCTGGAACAAGCACTCAAAGCTAATGTACTTTTTGTAAAGGATAGGGACTATGTAGTTAAAGAGGGAGAGATTGTAATAGTAGATGAATTTACTGGAAGACTTATGTTTGGTAGGCGTTATAGTGATGGTCTACATCAGGCAATAGAAGCAAAGGAAGGTGTTGAGATTAAAAAAGAAAGCATTACTTTGGCCACCATTACTTTTCAGAATTATTTTCGTATTTATAAAAAGCTATCTGGTATGACTGGTACAGCTATGACTGAAAGTGAGGAATTTTACAAAATATATAAACTTGATGTTATTGCTATACCGACTAATAATCCAATGATAAGGATTGATAACCCGGATAAAATCTATCAAAATGAAGAAGGTAAATTTATATCCTTAATAAAAGAAATAAAAGAAAAATATGAAAAAGGACAACCAGTTTTGGTTGGTACTATATCGATTGAAAAAAATGAATTACTTTCTCACCAACTGAAAATATCTGGTATACCCCATGAAGTGTTAAACGCAAAACATCATGAAAGAGAAGCTTCGATCATTTCTCAAGCTGGTGCAAAGGGGGCTGTTACGGTGGCAACTAATATGGCTGGTCGTGGGGTAGATATTATATTGGGAGGTCATCCTTATGATAAACAAAAAGCCGATGAAGTTCGATCTCTTGGTGGTTTGGCTGTTTTTGGTACAGAGAGGCACGAATCTAGGAGAATTGATAATCAGCTTCGAGGTCGCGCTGGAAGACAAGGGGACCCTGGAGAATCTCAATTTTTTATTTCTATGGAAGATGATTTAATGAGAATATTTGGTGCTGAAAGAATAAAAAGATTAATGAACACTCTTGGTATACCATCTGATCAAGCCATTGAAAACAAAATGGTTAGTTCAGCAATAGAAACTGCCCAGAAAAAAGTAGAGGGTCATAATTTTGATATTAGAAAACATGTTTTGGAATATGATGATGTGATGAATAGACAGAGAAAATCAATCTATTCCAAAAGAGACAAAATATTATTATTTAAAGATGAAATAGATGAAGTCGAAGTTGATATTTTGGACAAAGTAAAAAATATTATTCAAAAAGAAATAAGTCTTTTGGTGGATAGCGCTTTTAATAAAAACGAAGATTTGGTGGAAGCTAAAAAAGAAATATGGGATGGGCTTACTGTTATTATTGAAGAGGATAGAATAAAATTACCTTTTGAAGAATTAAATAAATTGGATTTACCTGATCAAATAAAAAACAATCTTATAAATATTTTAAATACAAAAATAGAAGAGTTGATTTCTGAAATAGGTGAGGATCAGGTTAAAAATCTAATAAAAAGCCTATATTTAAGAATTATTGACATGTACTGGGTTCAGCATCTTACTGAAATGGATCATCTTCGATCAGGAATTGGTCTTGTTGGGTATAGCCAAAAAGATCCTTTGGTTGAGTATAAACACAGATCTTTCAATATGTTTAAACAATTACTGAGTATGATTGATAGTAGTTTTATTAAAGCTTTTTTTAGGGTAAAAATAGATAACAGTAACAGCTATAAAACTCAAGGTCATATTGAAAACAAAAAAGATATTCAATATAAAAAAGAATTCGCCCAAGGCGGACAAGATGAAGCCAAAGAAGAAACAAAAAAAGAAAGACCACAAGTGATAGGGAAGAGTAAGGTTGGTAGAAATGATCCATGTCCATGTGGCAGTGGAAAAAAATACAAAAAATGTTGTGGCCAAGAAAAATAACTTATAAAAAAATAGCGAGCTTTGAAAGCTCGCTATTTTTTTATAACCAGGAAAGAGTTCTTTTTAGTTCTTTATCTATATAGTTCATTAATCTTTTCAATGTTTCCTCTTCTGATATATCAGCCATTCCTTGTTGGTTTGATTCATCTATCATTATTACGAAAGGACCTCTAATAAAGGCGGTACCGCTGAATTGTTCACCTGGCAATTTAGCTGATTCTGGATCATCTGGATTTTCAGGTGCTCCAATTCTTTCGATTAAATAAAAATATCCTTTGTCTCCTATATTGTTAAATTCTTCCATTTTCTTCAATTCAATTGATTCATTTGATTTTGATACACTATCTGTTTCTTCTTTTCTTTCCGAAAACATTTTTTCAGCTTCTTGCTTATCTTTACAAACAGTAATATTTATATTGAAAAGGTTTTTATTTTCTTCACTAACTTCATTTAATATTTTTGTATCAACTAAAGAAGCACATTTTATTTCATTTACAAATTTTTCTGGGTCTTGTAAAACCCAAGAGTAGTCAGGGTTTTTAGCGCTGTTTATTTTTTGTAGGGGGGTGCCAATAGCGCTAGCAACTTTTTTTTCAGTTATTAATGTGTCCCAATCAAGATCTCTTACTTTGCTAAAATTGTAGTCAAAATCAAAACCAGTTTGATTTTTTAATAAATTAACTATTTTGGGGTAGTCTACTATAATTAAAGCTATAGCCGCTAAAACCAAAACAGAAATGAGAATATAACTGATTAGATTACTAGGTTTTTTTTCTTTTGTATTGGGTTTTTCTTGTTCTTCTCTATCTTCTTGTTTTATATTAGCGTTTTCTGGCGTCTCTTTTTCTTCTTCTTTTCCTTCTTCACTATTTTTTTCTTCTATTTTTTCTACCACATCTTCTAGCTTTTCAATATCTTCTTTTACTTCTTCAATAATTTCTTTTATTTCTTCTTGTGGGGTTTCTTTTTCTTCTTCCATTTTTTACCTCCTCTTTTATTTATTTTCGATTTGCTACAATTTTACCGTTTTTAGATTCGGTTTTTTTAGCATTGTAGTTTTAAAAGATTGTTATTTTGTTGATTCTACTAATTTTTTAAAAGTATCCGGATGGTTTTTTGCCAGAGAAGATAAAACTTTTCTGTCGATTTCTATTTTTTTATCTTTTAACATTTTTATAAATCTAGAGTAAGAAATACCATATTCTTTGAGCGCTGCTCCAATCTGTATATTCCAAAGACCTCTAAATAATCTTTTTTTGTTTTTTCTGTCTCTATAAGCTTGGATCCCAGCTTTGATATCAGCTTGTCTAGCACGCTTAATAGAGGTACGATTTAACATTCTTCTACCTTTAGCTCTTGATCTCAAGGCTTTATGTTTCTTTTTTGTTATTATTGCTCTTTTTACTCTTGGCATGCGTCCAAACATTTCTTCAGCTTTCGTGCATAAGGCTCACACCTTATTCACTCCAGCTTTCGTAATGTTTCTCCTTTACAAAAAAATTCTATTAATTAATTGTTGTATAAATTTTTTTGTTAATTAAATTTTATTGGTATAGATTTTTGTTATTAATTTATTTCTATTTACTAGTTTTTTTATTCTTTTTTAGGTATGGTAATAGTTTTCTTATTTTTGGTGAATCAGAAGAATTAACTGTGAAAGTTTTGGCAAATTTTCTTTTTCTTTTGTTTGATTTTTTGGTCAACAAATGAGAGCGAAAAGCCCTTCTTTTTAAAAGCTTTCCGCTTTTGGTTATTTTTATCCTTTTTGATAAACCCTTGTGTGTTTTTAGTTTCATTACAACAAACTCCTTTATACTTTTAATTGTTTTATTAATTCTTTGATTTTTTTGATTCTTGATTTATTGGCGATATAGTAACTGACAATCTTTTGAATTGATAAGTTATACTATCTTCTGGTTTTGCTATTTCCGAAAGTTTTCTAATTATATCTTCCATCGATTCTCTGCCTTTATTCAGGTAAGCTGCTTCTCTTCCTTTGAATAACATTGATATTTTTACCTTATGACCCTTGGATAAAAATTCTTTTATTTTATTTATCTTTATATCTAGATCTCTTTGATCGGTTTTTGGTCTCAGTCTCATTTCTTTCATTTCGGCTGATTTCTGCATCTTTTTGTGTTGTTGTTCTTTTTTTAATTGTTCGTATCTGTATTTGCCCCAATCCATTATTTTGGCTATAGGAGGATTTAGTTGTGGTGCTACCAAAACTAAATCAAGGCCTTGATCATAAGCCATTTTTATAGCGTCTTCTTTTTTGCAATTATCTATCTTTTCTCCTTCTGGGGTTATTACCGTAACAAAAGATGACTGGATAGCTTCATTTCTTGGGTTGAGATTGTTGTTTTGTTTTTTCTGATTTTTCAAAAATTTATGAAAAAATTAATACTTTCTTGCTTATTTATTTTATCACAATATATTTCTGTAATCAACCTATTTTTCTGCAATTATAGCTTTTAGGCATTTTTTTACCATTTCTATTTTTACTGAAGCCTTTCCACTATGTTCACCATCTGCCTTTATATAAACACCGCTTTTCGATTCTATTTCTATTTTTTGCCCCTTTAGGGTTGTAATTGAGTCTTTACTTCTTCTGCCTTCTTTATCTGGTTTGCTTTTTATTATAATGTTTAATTTTTGTTCTTCTATTTCTTTTTCTATATCAAATTCTTCAGGCATAGGAATCGGTACAGTTGTTATTAATATAGAGGATATATCTGTTTGAACTCTGAATTTTGAGTTACCGTCTTCTATATGCATATTAATGGGATGGTATTTTTTTTCTTCTTTTTTAAATAGGTTTTTAAAAAAACCTTCTTTTTCTTTTGATTTTCCTTCTACTTCGATTGAAGAAGTAAAATATCTTTCCCCTGATATTAAACCTAGATTCATATCGATTGTTTTCTTTTTTATCAAACTTTCACATCCTTTTTTCCAATCAGGGATCCCTAATATATTTGCCATGAAATTTGTGTTTCCAGTTGGTATAAATCCCATATTTATACCTGTGTTTACTAAAGACTGTATAACCCTATTAATTAGCCCATCACCACCAATTGCAACTATTGTGTCAGCTCCTTTTTCTATTGCCTCTGAAACACCTTTTGCAACTAGGTCTTTGATTTTGATCTCAATAATTTCACCTTTTACTCCAAGGTGTGTTAAATAATTGATAATCTTATTTTTTAATCTCCTTGCTCTCTTGGCTTGGGGGTTATATATAAAAATATTCATATATCCAAACATTGTTCCGGCTTCCACAATGTTTCTCCTTTAAGAAAAAATTTTATTAATATATTTTATTGTATAAACTTTTTCTTTAATTTTTATTATTCGGTTTCGTAGGTGGGTTTTACTATTTTTTGGTCATCAACGATAGCATGCATAATTGATTTACCATTCAATATTCCACCTGGTTTTATTGATAGAACTTTTGCTGAAATATTACCAAAGACTTTGCCAGTAGAAAGTATATCGAGCTCGTTTACTACATTTACATCTCCATTAACAGTTCCTGCGATTGTTATATTTTTGGCGCTAATAGGGGCGTTAACTTCTCCTTGGTCACCAACAATAACATCTCCTTCGGCGACTACTTCTCCTGAAAAAGTTCCATTTATTTGTATATTATGTTTAGCTTCAAGTTTTCCAGCTAGAGTTACTCCGGTACCAACGATGGTTTCAAAATGCTGAACTTGTGCTAGGATTGTTCTTTTTTTGAACATAATTACATTTTTATTGTTATTTATGCTATTTGGATATTATACTTTATTTTGGTGAAATGAGCAAGAAAAATCAAAAAATATTCTTGAAAAACATTGACAATGGAGTATAATAGTAAACTAACTTAAAAATGTTGTAAATACATTAGTATACCAGGTATTTTATTAGTTTTGTATTCTAAATTATTAATATATTAAAGTTCTTTATGAAAAATATCATCTCTATTTATGGTGCTCGGGAACATAATTTAAAAAATATCAGTCTTGAAATTCCTCGTAATAAATTGGTAGTTATAACTGGTCTTTCGGGTAGTGGCAAAAGCTCATTAGCTTTTGATACTTTATACGCAGAGGGGCAGAGGCGTTATGTAGAGTCTTTATCTAGCTACGCTCGTCAATTTTTGGGTCTAATGGAAAAGCCAGATGTTGATAAAATCGAAGGTTTGTCTCCAGCTATTTCAATTGATCAAAAATCAACATCCTCAAATCCTCGTTCAACAGTTGGTACAATTACTGAAATTTATGATTATCTTCGTTTGCTTTTTGCCAATATAGGAGAAATCCATTGCCCTAATTGTGGTAAAAAAGTTAGTTCTCAAAGTGTTTCAGAAATAGTGACGCAAATAATGAATCAAATTTCAAATGAAAATGAAAAAAAATCTCAAGACAGGATTATGGTTTTGTCACCAGTTGTTAAGGGGGAAAAAGGTGAGCAAAAGCAGATTTTAGAAAAAATAAAAAAAGACGGCTTTGTCAGGATTAGACTTAATGGTATGGTTTTGAATCTTGATGACAAAATAGAAATTGATAAAAATAAGAGAAATAATCTAGACATTGTCATTGATAGGATTTCTTTAGATAATTCCAAATTAGATAATTTAAGAATTCGTTTAAATGATTCAATAGAAGTAGCTCTTCGTTATAGCGGGGGAGTTGTTACTATTTTTAATCCTGAAACAAAAGAGGAAAAAAGTTTTAGTGAAAATCTTGCTTGTCCTGATTGTGGCATATCTATTCCAGAAATTACTCCTAGATCTTTTTCTTTTAATTCACCTCAAGGAGCTTGTCCAAAGTGTACTGGTTTGGGTAAAACTCTAGAAGTTGATACAAAATTAATCATTCCAAACCCAAGACTAACTGTTGCTGAAGGTGCGATTCGTCCTTGGTCAAGGAGTATAACTAGTAATACTAGTTGGCATGTTAGGGTTTTGGAAGCAGTTGGTAAAAAACACGGCTTTAATGTTAACACCCCTATAGAAAAAATAAAACCAAAGGCCTTGGATATTATAATAAATGGTACGGGGGATGAAACTTATTATTTAAAATACAAAACTGCTTCAGGTAGAATTCAAGAATATCCTGTAAATTATGAAGGAGTTATAAAAAATCTTCAAAGAAGATACAAGGAAACTGATAGTGATTTGGCTCGTCGTGATATAGAAAAATTTATGAGAGAAAAAATATGCCCAGAGTGTGAAGGTAAAAGATTGAAGAAAGAAATACTGGGAGTAAGGGTGGCTGATCGTTCAATTGATCAAGTAGTAAAAGATGATATTAATGGCTTGATTGAATTTTTTTCAAAATTAAGTGGTAAATTAAATAACAAGCAAAAGGAAATTTCAAAAAATATAATTAAAGAAATTAATGCTAGATTACAGTTTTTGGTGGATGTTGGTCTTGGTTATATAACAATTGATAGATCTGCAGCTACACTTTCTGGGGGGGAAGCCCAAAGAATAAGACTCGCAACTCAAATTGGCTCAGGACTTACTGGTGTTCTATATATATTGGATGAGCCCACAATAGGTCTTCATCAAAGAGATACTGCTAAGTTGATAAAAACATTAGAAAACCTAAGAAATCTAGATAATACTTTAATAGTAGTAGAACATGATGAACAAGTTATGATGACGGCTGACTATTTAATAGATATTGGTCCGGGAGCGGGAGAGCATGGCGGAAGAGTAGTTAGTGCTGGAAAACCAGAAAAAGTAAAAAAGGATAAAAATTCATTAACCGGTAAGTATCTTTCAGGTAAAGTAAAAATAGATATTCCCAAAAAGAGAAGAGTCGGTAATGGAAAATTTTTGGAAATAATTGAAGCAGAAGAAAATAATTTAAAAAAAATCGATGTAAAAATACCACTAGGTCTATTTGTCTGTGTTACGGGTGTTTCAGGTAGTGGTAAGTCTTCTTTGATAAATGATATATTGGCCAAAAGATTATCAGTTGAATATCATGGTTCACTTCAAGAGCCAGGAAAATGTAAGGAAATAAAAGGTGTAAAAAATCTAGATAAAATAATTAATATTGATCAATCGGCTATTGGCCGCTCTCCTCGTTCCAACCCAGCAACATATACAGGTCTTTTCACGGCTGTAAGAGAATTATTTGCCTCTACTAAAGAAGCAAAATCCAGGGGTTATAGCGAGGGAAGATTTTCTTTTAATGTAAAGGGTGGAAGATGTGAATCTTGTCGTGGAGACGGAGTTAATAAGATAGAAATGCATTTTCTCCCTGATGTTTATGTCCAATGTGATGTTTGTGGTGGTAAGAGATACACTCAGGAGGTGTTGGATATTTATTATAAAGACAAAAACATTGCTGATGTTTTAGATATGACTATAGAAGAAGCTTTGAGTTTTTTTGAAAATATCCCACTACTCAAAACAAAATTAGAGATTTTAAATAAGGTTGGTTTGGGATATATGAAATTGGGGCAATCAGCAACAACATTATCAGGAGGAGAAGCTCAGAGAGTAAAATTAGCAACCGAACTTTCTCGTCGCGCAACCGGAAAGACTTTATATATATTAGATGAACCTACAACAGGTCTTCATTTTGATGACATAAAAAGATTACTAGGTGTTTTGCAAGCACTAGTCGATAAAGGTAATAGTGTTTTGGTTATAGAACATAATCTTGATGTTATAAAGTCCTCTGATTGGGTAATAGATTTGGGCCCTGAGGGTGGAGATAAAGGAGGCGAAATAATAGCCGAAGGTACCCCGGAAAATGTGTCCAAAATCAATAAAAGTTACACCGGTCAATATCTGAAAAAGAATCTATAGTTCTCTTTTTGGTTTAAATTTTATAAAAATAAAAGGCAGGAGAGATTTTGTGAAATAGTATAACGACCGAAGTCGAAATACATTTTCTGGTTATTGGTTGTAAAAAATATACAGCCAATAACTCAGAAATTTCATAAAATCTTCCTGCCTATACGCTTTGCAGCGCTTTTGGGTTTGCTCCGCACGGGGCGGTTGCCCAGAGCTAAACCTAAAAATCGGTTTAGATGGGTGCAAATCCGCGCTATGCGAAGCTTTCTTTCCCTTTTTCCCGCGCTTTTTCACGGGTTTTTCTCGTGAAAATTGAAGGCCCGGTCTTTTTTTGAAAGACCGATTTCAAGCGAGAAAAAGGTTTAAATAGGGCCGTACCCGGCCCTTGGGGGAAAGAAAATGGGTGTATGACCCGAGTTAACGGGTATTTAAAAAAAGTAATACACCCATTTTCCTTCCCCCAAAAAAAAGATAAATTGTTAATATATGGCTAATTTAGCATATTTTTTAAATAGTGTCAACACTTTTTTGCTATGCATAGCCAAATAAGCTAAATCAAGAACATCGAATTACAAATATCAAACATATTATGATAAAATATAAACATGCTAGATCTAGATACCCCGATAAAAAAACTTAGTGGAATAGGAGATAAAACAGCCACAAAACTGGAAAGACTTGGAATTATTACTATACAGGATCTTATTTATCATTTTCCTAGAAAATGGCAGGACTTGTCTCATGTCAAAAGTATTAATCAAATAAAAATCGGTGAAATAACCACTATTAGTGGTGATATTTGGGATATAAAAGCTAGAAGTTCTTTTCGTAGAAGAAGATTTAAAATGACTGAAGCTGTGATAAATGATGGTACAGCTTCTGTCGGTATAGTATGGTTTAATATGCCGTACATTGCAAATCAATATCAAGTTGGCGATAAAGTGATGGTTAGTGGAAAGGTTTCTTTTAGTAAAAGAGGAATGCAATTTACAAACCCAATGATTGAAAAAATAGATGGCGATTCTAAAGGTGGTTTTGGGATAATTCCAATATATCCTCAGACAGAGGGGTTGAATTCTGGTTTTTTGAGAAAAATAATAAAACCACTGCTAGAGTTAAAACAAGGTTATATTGCAAATGCAGAGGCACATTGCAATGTACCTCTGCGAATCGACGAATGGTTGCCGGAGGATATTATTAAAAGAAATGGTTTTTCTGATATTAGCAGTGCGATTGTGCAAATGCATTTTCCTTCTTCGATCGAATTATTAAAATCGGCCAGAAGGAGATTGGCTTTTGATGAGATATTCTTAATACAATTATCTCTACTTTCGCAAAAGAAAGAGTTAGAAAGAAATAAATCTCCAAAGATAAAATTTGATTTAAAATTGATAAAGGATTTTTTAAAAAAGTTGCCTTTTGAGCTAACTGTTTCACAAAAAAAAGCAGCATGGGAGATATTGAAAGACATGGAAAAAGAAAAGCCCATGAATCGTCTTGTTGAGGGGGATGTGGGGAGCGGAAAAACTTTGGTGGCTGCAATAACTTCTTTGATGTGTTGCAATGTCGGGTATCAAGTATTGATTATGGCGCCAACGGAAATACTTGCTCGTCAACATTTTTTAACATTTTTGAATATATTAAAAGAATTTAAGCTAAAAATAGCCTTTTATTCTGGTAATAAAATGTCATATGGTTATAACGGAAAAGAATACAAATGTGATAATAAAAAGGAAAAAGAAATACTTTTGAATGGTGATTATGATATATATATAGGAACACATTCTTTGATAAGTGAAAAAATTAGTTATAAAAAAGTAGGGCTTGTAGTGGTTGATGAGCAACATAGATTTGGCGTTGAACAAAGAAAAAAAATAAAAGAAAAATCAGAACTCAGAAGTCTTGTACCTCATTTTCTTTCAATGACTGCTACACCGATTCCACGATCCCTTGCTTTAACTCTATATGGGGATCTAGATATTTCCATAATCGATGAATTACCAAAAAATCGAAAACCGATAGTTTCGCGTTTTGTTGATAATACAAAGCGTACAAGTGCATATAGGTTTATTGAAGAAAAAATAAAAGAGGGGGGGCAGGCATTTGTAGTATGCCCTTTGATTGTAGGGGCGGGGTCATCCCGCCTAGAAGAGGGCGCGGAAAACGCGCCCCTACAAGATGACAGGAAGACTGTTATTGCTGAAACACAAAAACTCAAAAAGATTTTTTCGCAATTTAAAATAGAATCTCTACATGGTAAATTGAAATCGGATGAGAAAGAAAAAATAATACAAGAATTTAAAAACAATAAGATTCAGATTTTGGTTTCAACCTCTGTTATTGAAGTCGGCGTAGATGTCCCTAATGCAAACATTATGATGATAGAAAATGCGGACCGTTTTGGTCTTGCTCAGCTCCATCAATTTCGAGGTCGTGTTGGGCGTGGTAGCCGACAATCATATTGCTTGGTTTTTTCTGAAAGTAAAAATCCAGAGGCGATCGAGCGTCTTAAAAGCTTTGCAAAAATTTCTTCAGGATTTGAATTATCAGAATTTGATTTGAAAAACAGAGGTCCTGGAGAATTCTGGGGTGTAGAGCAGAGTGGCTTTCCTCAACTCAAAGTTGCAAATCTTTGGGATCAAGGTTTAATAAAACTTGCTCGCGATGAAGCGCAGAAAATTGTGGACGAAGGATTGGATAAATATGATTCGCCCCGTGAAAAATCACAAAGTGATAATTTTGTTAGTGACAAAATTATTTCATGGGGTAAACTAAAAAATAAGTTAGAAAAAATAAATACAATTAGACATTGGGAATAGTAATTATTTTTTATGAAAATTATAGAAGGTTTTTTAAAGGCGAAAATTATTCCATATAAAGAGCAGTCGGGGACTCGCGTAACATCTGATAAAGTGCGCAAGGCGATTTTTGATGTGCTCAAAAATATGATCGATATTAAGGGCAAGAAAGTTGCAGATATTTTTTGTGGAAGCGGAATGTTTGGGATAGAATCAATTAGCAGAGGAGCGGGTAGAGTCTTTTTTATTGATGAGAGTAGAAGCGTTGTAGATGCTTTGAAAAAAAATATCAAGATATTGGATATTAGTTATTGCGGTATTAAGATGATAAATAAAAAATTTGAATCTTTTATAAAAACCTGTGATGAAAAATTTGATCTGATTTTTGCAGATCCACCTTATTACAAATTTGACTTTTCAAAATTCAATGATATTTATAAAATATTAAATAAAAAAGGAATTTTTGTTTTGGAGAGTAGCAAAAGATTGGTAGTGGGGGATTTGAATAATTTGCAACTGATTTTAGAAAAAAACTATGGTGATACTATTGTAAGATTTTATAGAATAAAATAATGTTTTATAAAAATTTATCCTTGCCCTTAAAATGGAAAATCATAAAATATATAAACAAAAATTTGAAGAATGGTTTGAAAATAATAGGGTGGGTCTTAGTTTGGTTTTGTCTTTTTTTATAATTTTTTCAGGAACTTTTTTTATAATCAAAGGAGCAGGTGCGTCTAAAGAAAAAAACAATATTATTAAAAGCGAAGAATTTATTTATAAAACAAATGATCTTGAATTGGGCAAAGAAAAAACTGAAACCAGTGAAATTGTTTTTAATATAGAGGGTGCGGTAGTGACCCCTGGTGTTTATCGATTACCTATTGGCAGTGTTGTGGTTGATGCTATTGAAAAAGCCGGAGGTTTTAGTAAAGATGTAGACAGAGATAGGGTAGCAAAAGAAATAAATCAAGCTAGTGTGATAGGTAATAATAGTAAAATTTATATATTTAAAAATAGTGATAAAAAAGCAAAAATAGTTTCAATAGGGACCAATCAATCTTATTTAAGTAACCCAATTGAATCTGGTGGTGTGGTTTCTAAATCAACCAATCAGGTTGTTAATTCCAAAATAAATCTTAATACTGCGAGTCTCAGTGAATTGGATATTTTACCAGGTGTTGGTCCTGCTATTGCTCAAAGAATTATTGATTGGAGAGAGGTAAATGGAGGGTTTGAGGTAATTGAAGATATTAAAAAAGTAAAAGGCATAGGAGATGCGATGTATGAGAAAATAAAAGAGTTTATAGTTGTTGAATAATTTTTCTGGATTTTTGTGATTATTTCTGCTAAAATATATAATAATTTTCAATTATAAAGAATTAATTAGATTAGAATAAAGAAAAAATCTATACTTATAAAATATATAATAGGATTTTTTCTTAAAAGGAATAATCTATGGAGCGCTGATAGAAAAATTTTCTAATGAAAATTTTGCGAAAAGCACGAAATGAATTATGACGCGCCCGGGTGGTGAAATTGGTATACACGCTTGCCTTAGGAGCAAGTGCCGTAAGGCGTGGAGGTTCGAGTCCTCTCCCGGGCATTTGAAAAAAGTAGCAAATTAATTTGCTACTTTTTTGTTCAAATTCATGTAAGAAGGACGAGAAAGGAGCGAAGGGATGTTATCATAAGGAGTATCCGGTGTATAGATTCTTAGTATTTTATTTGGATCTAGGCATAGTTTCTTTTGGTAAATTCTATAAAAATATTTTAAAAAAGACATTTATTTTTTTAAATGAAAGAAGATTTCTATCCTAATTTTCAGATGAGTTATTTTTAATATAAAAAGTATCTAGCAATGTTTATTACTTATGCTATAATAAAAATATAAAAAATTATAACGGTTTATACGGTGAAGTAGGGTGTAATTCCCTCACTATCGCGTAACGGTAAAGTCCGACCCCGTATAATAAGCTTTAAGGCCCGTTTTAGGTTCGCGCCAAACCATTTGTAAATATTTTAATACTTGGCGCTAAGCCAGGTTTTTTAGTTTATTAAAAGATATAAGTGAAAGGAGTTGGCATGTATTCAAAAATAAAAAAGCGCAATGGAAAGGTCGTTTCTTTTGATAAAAGTAAAATTTTTTCTGCTATTCTTAAGGCGGGCTTAGCTACAGAGGAGTTTGGGGTAAAAGAATCCGAAATTCTTACGGAAATTGTTTTTTCCAGAATTAAAGAGGTTGTCAATGACAAAATACTAAAGGTAGAAGAAGTTCAGGATATCATAGAAAATGTTTTGTTAGAGTCAGAATACAAGAATACTGCTAAGGCTTATATATTATACCGCTATCAACACTCTCAGTTTAGTGATATTTCAAATTCTATAAACATTGATCTTGTAAATAAATATCTAAATAAAGCTGATTGGAAAGTGAGGGAAAACAGCAACATGTTTTATTCGTTGCAAGGTTTAAATAACTATATTTCTAGTGAAATATCTAAAAATTATTGGTTAAATAAAATTTATTCGGAAAAAATTCGTTTAGCCCATTTAAACGGAGATCTACATATTCATGATTTGAATTTTTTGTCTGTTTATTGTGTTGGTTGGGACCTTTATGATTTATTGATTGAGGGGTTTACCGGCGTAGAAAGTAAGGTATCAAGTAAGCCACCAAGACATTTTAGGTCGGCGCTTGGTCAAGTTGTGAATTTTTTTTATACGTTACAAGGTGAAGCTGCTGGAGCACAGGCTTTTAGTAACTTTGATACTCTGCTTTGTCCTTTTATAAAATTTGACGGACTTTCTTATAGCGATGTTAAACAGGCGCTACAGGAATTTTTATTTAATATAAATATTCCTACTAGAGTTGGGTTCCAAACTCCATTTACGAATATAACACTAGACCTTGTTGTGCCTGAATATTATGCTAAGCAACCGGTTGTTATTGGTGGAAAGTTGCAAAAGGAAAATTATGGAGATTTCCAAAAAGAGATGGACTTGTTTAATAAAGCTTTTTTGGAGGTTATGTCAGATGGAGATGCTAGTGGTCGCGTTTTTACTTTCCCTATACCAACTTATAATATTACAAAAGATTTTAATTGGGATGGCGAAGTAAGTAAAATATTATGGGATGTTACTGGAAAGTATGGTTTGCCGTATTTTTCTAATTTTATAAACTCTGATATGAGACCGGAAGATTCTCGTTCGATGTGTTGTCGTTTAAGAATAGACAACACGCGTTTAAAAAATCGTGGCGGTGGGTTGTTTGGAGCAAATCCACTGACTGGTTCAATAGGGGTTGTTACTATTAATCTTCCCAGAATTGGATATGAAGCAAACAATAAAGAGGAATTTTTAGATAGACTTGAAGAGTTAATGAGTGTTGCTAAAGATAGCTTAGAAATAAAAAGAAAGTTTTTGGAAAATCTTACAGAAAAAAATCTTTATCCGTACACTAAGCATTATTTAAGAAATATAAAAATTAAACATAATAAGTATTGGGAAAATCATTTTTCCACAATAGGCATAGTTGGTATGAACGAAGCAATAAAAAATCTATTTAACAAGGATATAGCATCCTTTGATGGACAAAGATTTGCAAAAAAAACATTGGATTTTATGAAGGAAAAGTTAGATGAATTTCAAAAAGAAACAAAGAATAATTATAATCTTGAAGCAACTCCTGCAGAAGGGGCGTCATATCGTTTGGCCTTAATAGATCAAAAAAAGCACTCTGACATGATGTTTGCTAATGGTTGTGGATGTGAAGTTGAAAACCCATTTTATACCAATTCAACTCATTTGCCTGTAAATTTTAGTGAAGATATATTTCAAGTATTAGATTTGCAAGATGAGCTACAAGCTAGATATTCTGGTGGTACCGTTTTACATTTGTTTGTTGGTGAGAGAATAACAAATAGCGATAGTATAAAAAATTTAGTTAAAAAAATTTGTGAATTATACAAGATGCCATATTTTACTATCTCGCCTACCTTTAGTATATGCCCCAAACATGGGTATATTTCCGGAGAAGTAGAAAAATGTATTAATTGTAATAGTAATTGTGAAATTTATTCTAGAATAGTTGGATATTTGAGGCCAATTAATCAGTGGAATGATGGAAAAATATCGGAATTTAATATGAGGAAAAAATATATTATAACAAAATGAAAATAGGAGGATTTCAAGGTTTTTCTCTTGTTGACTATCCCGGAATGGTTTGCGCCATTATATTTACACAAGGATGTAATTTTCGTTGTCATTATTGTCATAACCCAGAACTAGTTATCTCTGAGAGATTTTCCGAGAATATACCAATCGAAAATATTTACGATTTTTTAGAAAAAAGAAAAGAAAAACTTGATGCTGTTGTTATTACTGGAGGGGAACCAACATTACAGCCAGATATTATTGAAGTGATAAAAAGGATAAAAAAGATGGGCTTTCTTATTAAAATAGACACAAATGGTAGCAAACCAAAAGTTATTAAAAATATTATCAGAAGTGGTCTTGTGGATTATATAGCAATGGATATAAAATCACCAATTGATAAGTATAGCAAAATAACGAGGTGTTATCATATAGAAAACAAAATAACTGAAAGTATTAATTTAATAATGAATTCAGAAATTAATTATGAGTTTAGAACTACAGATTCTAACTATCTCACAATAACTGATTTCCATAAAATAGCTAATCTTATAAAAGGAGCAAAGGCATATTTTTTACAAAAGCAATCACCTATAATTAAAAAGGTAAACTCTAGAGGATTTTTTAATTTAACAAAAATTAACGATAGGGCCAAACTGACAAAAGAGCTAGCCAATGACTTAATGGTTTATGTTGAGTATTGTAGCCTTAGATAAATTTTGTTGTTTTAACTATATATAAAAACAACAATCAACAAAGGATTAATATAAATATTAATTTTTCATTTTTTTATAGGAAAAAATATTGCCATCATATTTGTTGCTTCTTTGGTAATCTTTTAGAGTTATAATTAATGGCTATTTTGAGATTACCACTCCGATATCAAAACGCTTTAAATAAAATATTCTGAAAATATTTTTTAAGATACGAATGTATTGTCCCAAAAATTAAATTGACAATTTTTATTAAAGCCTGCGTATTTTCATATAAGAATATTAATGGATTTTTAGCTAATAAAATTTTTTTATTGCTTCTTTAATTTTAGAATCCAAAAATAATATGATTTTTTATGTTGGATAATATTGAGATATTATTGTTTTTAGTATAACTTTGGTATATCTTGTAGGTACAAACAGTGTTATATTAAGAGTTGCTTATGTCTAAAAAAGTTTTCAAAAAAGGATTTTTGTTTTTTTTGAGCTCGACCAAAAGCTTGGCCAGGTTTTTATTGAAATATAAAAAAATAGTGATTACCGGTGTTATTTTTTACACAATCACTTCTTTTGGTTTAGGCTTTATTGGCGGGTATTTTTTGACCAAGGGTGGATTATTTGAATTTGATGAAATAACTTCAAATGAAAAGATTTTAATTATAGCTCCTCATATTGACGATGAAGTTATATGTACAGGAGGTGTTATACAAGAAGCGATAAAAAAAGAAGCAGAGGTTAAAATAGTTTTTTTAACTAATGGTGATGACGCTATCAGTTCTATGATATCTGATAGAAAAAAGTTAGAGCCAAATGAGTTTATATCTTTAGGTCAACAGAGAATGCAAGAGGGCAAGAGTTCTGCCAATGTGCTAGGCCTGAACCAAGATAGCTTAATATTCTTGGGCTATCCGGATGGAGGCTTGTACTCTATGCTTAATACTAATTTTAATCAGGACAATCCTCATGTCTCTCGCTCTACTAAGTTTAGTTATAATCCATATCAGGGAACCTACAAAGAAAAACAAAAGTACACCGGGGAAGGTTTAGTAGATGATTTGAATGGTATAATTGACGATTTTCAGCCAACAATTATTTTTGTTCCACATATTCGTGACAAACATTCGGATCATCGTGCGGCTTATCTTTTTTTAGAAAAAGTAATTGAAGGAAAAGATGAGGACTCTTATCGTATTTTTTCTTATTTAGTTCACTATAAATTTTATCCTCCAGAAAAAAAGTTTTTACCAGCTTATTTTATGTATCCGCCTAAAAGTCTTTTTTCGCAAGAAGGTTGGTATAGTTTTGATCTTTCAGATGATCAACAAAATAAAAAAGAAAAAGCTATTTATGAAAATTATTCTCAAACAAAACAGGTCTCGATAGGAAGCCTGAGAAATTTTCTACTTAGCTTTGTAAGGCGAAACGAAATTTTTGAAAAGATAGAGTTTTAATTTTATATTTTATAGTTTTAAACTCTATCTATAAAATTAGTTTTAAAAACAAATAAAAAACTTATTTTTATTTTTGTTGTAATATTTTCAAAAAAATATTATATTGTTAGTAGGAGGGCAGATGGCAAAAACAAAAAAAGATATTCAAAAATCTCAGGGTGGAAAAAATAAAAAAATATCCGCTCGTTCGGTTTCGAAAAAATCAAAGGAGACAAGCAAAAAAATACCGTTAGGTGGTATGGCTTTTAGTAATGGCCTGATGTTTCGAAGTAGAAATAATGCCGTTATTGCTATTTATGATAATATTGGTAAAATAGAAATCTTTTCTTTTCCAGTAAAAAAATTAAGAAAAAGATTTGGTTTATTTTTTATTCCTTTTTTAAGAGGAATATTTTTTATTCTTGAAAATATTTATTTGATATTCAAAACATCTGGGTATAAAAGAGTTGTAGGAAAGAAGATTTTATCCAGAATGCCTAGGCACGAAAGATTTTATTTGAAAATGGATCGTTTTTTAAATTATATAGTATATTTTTTACTTGTAGTTGGTTTTTTTGATTATCTGTATCTAAGATTAAGTTCCAAAATTGATTTTGGTTCAAATGGGTTTATGTATGATTTTATTTTTTCTTTTGCTTATTTGGTAATGTTTGGGTTTCTTTTGGTTTTGTTTTATTTTGGCAGTCGACAAAAATCAGAACTTTTTAGTTACCATGAATTGGAGCATAGAATTATTAATGCTTATGAAAAAGGAAAAAAGGTTGATTCAGAAAATATTTTAAAATCTGATAAATTACATGATAGATGTAGTATATCTGTATATTTTTGGTCAGCGGTGTTGTTATCTTTTCTGATTTCTATTTTTAAAATAAATGAAGCTGGTTGGTTTCTGGGGATATTAGTGTCTGTTGGTTTATTTTTTGTATCCTTTTCTATATCTTATGAATTTATAAAAATAGTTAGTAAGAGTAAACTTTTATCAGCTGTATTTATTGACCCATTAAATTTTATACAATATCTTAGTTTTCATTCTTTAAATCAACATCATTTAAAATTAGGTGAAATAGCCTTTAATGAGATCTTAAGACTAGAAAAAGAAGAAAAATAGTTTCTATTTTAATAAAAAAACTCTTTTATAATAGTTGTTTTGATATTATAATATTTTTAAGATTTAAAAAAAATAATAGTAAAAATTAGAAAATGGCAAATATCTTAGAACTTGATGATTATACTTTTGATAAAAATATTTTATCCAATGAAAAAGTTTCATTGGTTGATTTTTGGGCTCCTTGGTGCGGCCCATGCAAGATATTAACCCCAATTTTAGAAGAAGTTTCATCTGAAATTGGAGAAAAAGCATTAGTAGCAAAAGTTAATGTAGATGAAAATCCAATTATTGCTGGTAGATATAAAGTAATGAGTATTCCAACTATTTTAATTTTCAAAAATGGTAAAATAGTAGATCAAATGATTGGTATTCAACCAAAAGATGTTTTGATAAAAAGAGTAGAATCAGCGATAAGTAATTAAGCATTTAAGCATTTAAACATTTAATCATTTAAGCAATTAATCAAAATGCAAATAACAGAATTTGAATGTAAAAAATGTAAATATTCTTTTACTCGTCTTTATAAAGATAAAAAAGAAGCTAAAGCATTAAAAGAAAAATGCATTAAGTGTGGCGGGGAAGTAAAAAAACTTCAGGAGATAGAGCTTGGTCAATCTAATGGAGGGTGTTCTAGTTGTGAAGGATGTAGTAGTAGATGTAATAAATAATAATTAGGGTTTGTGAAATGTTTGGGATTTGTAGGGTTGGTGGGGTATTTTCCCAATAATCCCAATTATCCCGCTATTCTCACTAATTCCATTAAAAAAAGGAGGGGGTGCGATGCGCTACTATTTTATTTGTAATTGGAAAATGAATCCGACAAGCTTTGCAAAAGCTAAGTCTCTTTTGAATGACTACAATAAAATATTTACTCCTAGTAAAAAAGAAAAATGGATTAATAAAAAAATTATAGTTTGCCCATCTTTTTTGAATTTTCAATTATTTGATCAAAACAGAAGCAGAACCATACACTTGGGATCCCAAGATATTTTTTGGAGTAGTAAAATAAACAGTACTGGTAAAATTTCAGCTAAAATGATAAAGGATTTTGGAGCTGAATATGTAATAATTGGTCATAGTGAACTAAGAAGTAATGGTGATAATGAATTTATAATTCGTGAAAAAATAAAAGAATCTTTAAGATTTGGGATAACGCCGGTTGTTTGTTTGGGGTATCGTGATTATATAAAAGAACTTTTAACTATAATAAATAATTTCTTGCCAGAAGAAATTAATAAAATGATTTTGGCATATGAACCAAGAGAATTTATTGGATCAGATAACTCAGCAAACCCAAAAAAAGTAGAAGAAGCAGTCAGAAATATAAAAAAGATAATTTATCGAAAATTTAAAAGAAATATTTTATTTAGATTTTTTAGTTTAGGTTCAAAAAGAAATACAATTCCTCGCCCCGCTATAATTTATGGTGGAAGCGTAAATATTGTTAATTATACAGATTATATAAATATACCTGATCTCGGTGGTTTTATAATAGGTAGAGAAAGTTTGAATCCGGAAAATATAAAACACATTGCTACTAATTTTGATTCTGATTTGAAAAAATAAATAAAAAAATAAAAATGAATTTAAAAGAGGCTTTTAAAAAAGCAGAAAGAAAAGGTGTTGCAATAGGTCATTTTAATGTTAGTAATCTAGAAACTTTCGAATCGGTTGTTAAGGCTGGTAAAAAAACAAAAAAACCAGTTATTATTGGTGTTAGCGAAGGAGCCATAAAGCATGCTGGTATAGATTTTTTTATTTGGGCAAAAGAACATTTTAAGCAAAAATATAAAGCAGATTTTTTTTTACATCTAGACCATGGCAGGAATATGGATTTAATAAAAAAGGCCATTGATAGTGGCTTTGATTCGGTGATGATTGATGCTTCACATGAAAAATTTAACCGAAATATTTATTTAACTAAAATAATTACAAAGTGGGCGCATAAAAAAGGAGTTTTAGTAGAAGCTGAGCTTGGTACTATTGGTGGGGCAGAGGAAAATATAAGATCAAGAAAAATTATTTTTACAGATCCTTTGCAAGCTGTAGAATTTATTAGAAAAACAAGGTGTGATTCTCTTGCAGTTGCTATTGGGACATCTCATGGACCAAATAAATTTTTGAAAAAATCCCACTTGAATTTTGAAGTACTAAAAAAAGTTAAAATGATAGCTGGCGTCCCATTGGTATTGCATGGTGCTTCAAACATTGATCATAAATTAATTCATTCATTAATAAAGCAGGGAATGAAAATAGATGATTTTGTGGGAGTTGATGGGGGAGATATAAAAAAAGCGATAAAATTTGGGATTAGAAAAATTAATACTGATACTGATTTGAATTTGGTGGCAATTAATGAGATTTTAAAAAATATCAAATCAAAAAATCCAAATTTAAAACTATATAAAATATTAGAAAAATCAATGGAAGAAGTTGAGAGAGAAGTGATTGAAAAAATAAAATTATTTAGTAAAAAATAATTATTAAAATAAATTAATATATAAAAGATGAAATATGAGGTTACGGCAATTGGTAATTGTGTTATAGATTATTTTATACTTGCCAAATCACAAATCATCAAAAACCATATAAGAAAAGATAATCATCCTGATTACCTTGCTTATGTCTATGGAGACAAAATTGGTGTTGAGGAATTTACAGATGATATGGGAGGGGAGTCTTGCAATGCTGCCGTTGCTCTGAAAAAAATCGGAATAAATTCTTCTATAGCTTCAGTAATTGGTGATGATATATATAGTAGAGATCTTTTGAAAAAATTAAAAAAAGAAAAAATAGGAATTAGGTTTTTAGCTAAAGAAAAAAATAAGAAACTTGGTATATCTTTTATACTTTTAGGTCCAGACAGGGACAGGACGATATTGGCATATAGAGAAAAAAATAATTTCAAAAAGATTAATTATAAAAAATTATTTTCTTCTTCAAAAAGTTTTTATTTTGCAGGAATTAATAAATATTCCAGTTGTATCCAGGATAAATTATTGGAACATATAAAGAAAACAAATAAGCCTTTGTATCTAAACCCCAGTATTTTTCAAATAGAAAAGACACCTGTGATTTTAAAAAAAATAATGGTTCATTCTGAATTGTTCTGTGTTAATATTGAAGAGGCAAAAAAAATATTAAATATTAATACCAGCAATAGAGATGTTAAAAAAGATGTTAAAAAAATATTAAAGGAAATCAAAAAATTAGGACCCAAAATTGTGATTATTACTGATAGTGTAAGGGGTTCCTATGCTTATGATGGTGATTTATTTTTAAAATCTGGAATTTATCCATCTGAAAGAGTGGATACTACCGGAGCAGGGGATAGTTTTTTTGCTGGCTTTGTAGCTGCTTACAAAAAAGGTTATAATATAGAAAGATGTTTGAAATATGGAACTATTAACGCATCTGGAGTTGTTTCTAAATACGGAGCACAAAGGGGATTGTTGAATGAAAAAGAAATTATTAAAAGATTTAATAAAAACAAAGTAAGGGTTTCAAAAATATAAAATTAAAAATAAAAAAATGTCAGATTTTTTTAATGAAATAAAAGAGGGGGATGAGTATAAATATTTTTGTGATGGTCGATGGTTGAAAAGTGAAAGCAATCAGTTGATTCCAATTCATTCCCCGATTGATGGAGATCTTATTGGTAATGTACAAGCTGTCACTAAAGAAGAGATAAATAGAGTTATTGATAAAGCAAAAGAAGCTCAAAAAATATGGTCTAATTATCCTGTAGATGATCGAGCAAGTATTTTGAAAATAGCAGCTGACCTGATTCGTGCAAATGCAGAAGAATTAGCCAATATGAAGACTTTTGAAATTGGAAAAATAAAATCATCAGCTTTTTCTAGTGTTATGAGGTCAGCTGATATTGTTTCTTATACAGCAGATCAGATAGAAATAATCAACTATCGTGAAGTTTTGTATTCAGGAGATTTTGTAAATTCAAATGATAAAAAAACTTCTTTTATTTCAAGAGAACCTTTGGGTGTAGTGCTTGCAATTAGTCCATTTAATTATCCAATCAATCTAGCTGTAACCAAAATCGCACCCGCTTTGTTGGCTGGAAATAGTGTTATAGTAAAAGGTGCTAGTCAAGGAACGATTTCAACTGCAATGTTGGTTGAGATATTTAATAAAGCAGGGGTTCCAAAAGGTGTCATAAATTTTGTAAGCGGTAAGGGCAGTGAAATCGGAGACTATCTAGTTAGTCATAAAAAGGTAAATATGATTACCTTTACTGGTAGTAGTGAGGTTGGTAAAAACCTAGCTATTAAGGCGGGACTGAAGCCACTGATACTTGAGCTTGGTGGCAAAGATGCTGCTCTAGTATTACCGGATGCAGATATTAATCTTGCTGCAAGCCAGATTGCTGACGGAGCGTTTTCTTATGCTGGGCAAAGGTGCACTGCCATAAAAAGAGTTTTTGTGCATCCCGATGTACATGATGAGTTAGTTAAAAAAATAATCGAAAATATAGAGGTTAGATATGACAAAGTAGGTGACCCAAGAAATGAAGAAACCCAAATGGGGCCGCTAATATCAGAGAAACAAACTGATTTTGTTCAAGATCTTATCTTTGATGCAGTAGAGAGTGGTGCAAAAATAATTCACGGTGGTATGAGAAAAGCAAATTATATGGATGCTACATTACTTGATGGGGTGACATCTGATATGCGTATAGCGTGGGAAGAGCAGTTTGGGCCAGTATTACCGATTATTACCTGTGGTAGCGTTGAAGAAATGATAGAACTACACAATAAAAGTCAATATGGTCTTGGTGGTTCAATATTTACTTCGGATATTGAAAAAGCAAAAGAGATTGCCACAAAACTTCAAACAGGAGTGGTCCAGATAAATGCTAAAAGCGAAAGATATCCTGATAATTTCCCATTTTTGGGAGTAAAAGATTCCGGTCTTGGAACACAAGGCATTCGCTGGAGTATTGAAGCGATGATGAGATTAAAGAGTGTGGTAGAGAATAAATAGATTTACAAGAAAAGATTGAATATTTAAATAATATATAGTAAGATTGGATTGTTTTTTATTGGATCAAAATTTACAAAAGGGGGACTGGATGATATGAAAAGATGCTCCAAATGTAGTAGGAGAGTTAGCGAGAATGCAAAAAGTTGTGTGTTTTGTGGGGGAGACAAATTTGATAAGAACGGGTTGGTAGATGGTCTTCCTACAAATTTTGTTTCAAAACAAACTTTTTCAAGATCCGACTCTAACTCCGATAATTCCAATAAAAAAACTTTCAAATCTTTATTAAAAAAGAAAAAATAACCGTTTTCTTTTTTAATTTCACCAGACTATTAAAACGCTCAAAAGAGCGTTTTATTTTTTTATTTTAAAAAACTATTTTTTCTGGTAAAATATAGCTGTTATGATATTTATTAATTAATTGGCTTATTCCATATCCTTATTGGTGAAATGGATTATATCCTTTTATTATCAGTCATAATTTCAGATTGTAAAATTCCATTACTATTTATAATTTAGATTAAGGAGGAACCTTGGATCACAAAATTGAAAAACTACCAAAAAGCAAAATAAAATTTCAAATTACTGCGGGGGCTACAGAGGTCGCGCATTTTTTTGATATGGCGGTAGAGCGTTTATCAAAAGAATTAAAATTGCCTGGTTTTCGTCCAGGAAAAATTCCGGCGGATGTAGCCAGGGGAGCTTTGGATAAACACAATTTAGAACATGAAGCGCAAGATATTGCGATTAATGATACTTATCTCCAATTTGTTACAAAAGAAAAATTAATTCCTGTAGCTCGTCCTGAAAATGTGAAAATAAATTCATTTGATGAAATGTCAGGAATTGATTGGGAGGGGGAAGTAGATGTTTTGCCTGAGGTAAAAATAGAAGGATGGCAGAAAAATATTAAATCTAAATCGTCGATTCTTAAAGTTAACGAAGTCAAGGTTGAGCAAAAAGAAATTGACGATACAATAAACGGTTTGCAAAAACAGTTTGCAAATATAGAAGATCCTTTGGCAAACTCAGAGCAGGAAAAAAGCTTGGTTACAAAAATGGGGGATTGGATAAATCTAGATATTGATGTTGTAGATAAGGAAAAATTTGATAAAGAAATTGCTGATAGATTTTTGAGTAAGGGTTTTACTATGGTAATAGGAGAAGCGAATTTTATTCCTGGGTTTGAAGAGGAATTAATTGGAATTGAAAAGGGAAGTGAAAAAGATTTTGATATTGTTTTCCCAGATAATTATTATGAGAAAAAATTACAAAAAGAAAAAGTAAAATTTAAAGTAAAAATTAACGATATTAAAAAAGTTGTTTTTCCGGAAATAAATGATGAGTTTTCAAAAAATTTTGGTTTTGAAAAAATTGATGATTTGAAAAATGCTATTTCGAGCGATCTGAAAAAAAGAAAAGAAGAGCAAGAAAAAATGAGATTTGAAGATAGTGTTTTAAAAATTTTAATTGAAAGTATAAATATTGATTTGCCTCAATCTTTGATTGATCAAGAAAAAGAAATGATTATGGGTCGTTTTGTTCATGACTTGGAACATCATAAAGGTATTAAATTTGCAGATTATTTAACCTCACTTGGAAAAACAGAAGATGAATTTAAAAATGGTTTTAATGAGCCTGCAGAATACAATGTAAGGACAGGATTGGTTATTGGGCAAATATCTCGTGATGAAAAAATAGAAGTTAACGAAAAAGATATAGAAGAGGTTATGAGTATGGATATTATAAATCAAACTGCAGGTCTTACTCCGGAGATGGCAAAAGAAAAAGAAGAAAAAATAAAAGAGAGATATAAAGACGAAAACTTTATTGATTCTGTGAAAAATAGCATATTAGCTAGGAAGACTATTGATTTAATTATCAACCAAGTTAAAATATAAAAATGTTTGGTTTTATATCGAACATTAAAATCAAAAAAGGAGACAAAAAATGGAAAAAAGAAAGAAAGCATTTATTACAGGTATCACCGGTCAAGATGGTAGTTATCTTGCTGAATTACTTGTAGAAAAAGGCTATGATGTTTGGGGTCTTGATAGAAGAAGTGCCGAAAGATCTTATTGGAGATTAGGAGATACCAAAAGTAAAATAAAAATTGTTGAAGGAGACCTGATGGAATATGAATCTCTTCGCAGAATAATTGAAGATATTCAACCAGATGAGATTTATAATTTAGCAGCTCAATCTCATGTAGGATCTTCTTTCAAGACTCCACTTACAACTCTGGATATAACCGGTAAAAGTGTTTGGAATTTACTTGAAATTATCAGAGCAGTAAATCCAAAAATAAAATTTTATCAAGCTTCAACCTCGGAGCTTTTTGGTGGAGATCCTGGGACTGAACCTCAAAATGAATCTACTCCATTTAATCCGCATAGTCCTTATGCTATAGCAAAATTAGCGGCTTTTCATATGGTAAAACTTTATCGCGAGGCTTATGGTATTTTTGCTTGTAATGGCATACTTTTTAATCACGAATCTCCCAGAAGAGGAGAAGATTTTGTTACTAGAAAAATAACCGTAGCCTTAGCTCGTATAAAGGCAGGAAAACAAGATGTTTTGGAGCTTGGTAATATGGATGCAAAAAGAGATTGGGGTTTTGCTGGAGATTATGTAGAAGGAATGTGGATGATGATGCAAAAAGACAAGGCTGATGACTATGTGTTATCCACCAATAAGACTAACACAGTAAGAAGATTTGTTGAAAAGGCTTCTGAAGTTGCGGGTTTTGATATCGAGTGGAGTGGAGAAGGGGTAAATGAAGTGGGGAAAGATAAAAAAAGCGGCAAAATTATTGTAAAAATAAACCCTGATTTTTTCCGTCCAGGTGAAGTAGCACTTCTTTTGGGTGATAATAGTAAAGCTAAATCAGAACTTGGTTGGCAGCCAAAGGTTTCTTTTGACGATTTAGCTGAAATGATGATGAGGGAAGATATCGAAAAAGTTGAAAAGGGGTTACTTTAAAATTAGTTTATTTACAAATTGCCACGCATTTATATGCGTGGTTTTTTCTTGATTAAATTTTTTTAGCATAGTATAATGTTTTAATAGAAAGGATAAAAATATGCAAAATAACGAAAAAAATATAAATTTTGTTCCTATGGTTATAGAGCAGAAACCGGGATACGAAAGGTCTTATGATATATATAGTAGATTGTTAAAGGAAAGAATTATTTTTATTGGTTCACCAATAGATGATAATATTGCAAATCTAGTAATTGCTCAATTACTTTTTCTAGCTTCTGAGGATAACAAAAAAGACATCCAATTATATATTAATTCCCCTGGGGGAGTGGTTACTAGTGGCATGGCTATATATGATACCATGCAATATGTTTCTCCTGATATATCTACTATATGTATAGGCCAAGCAGCTTCAGCCGCCGCAGTATTACTTGCTGGAGGTGCAAAGGGAAAAAGATTTTCATTACCAAATAGTCGTATTATGATCCACCAAGTAATGGGTGGGGCAGAGGGTCAAGCTACTGATATTGAGATTCAAACAAAAGAAATTCTTCGTATCAAAAAAATGATTAATGAGATATTATCAAAACATACCGGTCAGCCAATTCATAAAATAGAAAAAGATGCTGATAGAGACTTTTTTATGTCACCGGAAGAAGCAGTTAAATACGGAATAATAGATAAGATAATTAAGAAATAGTTAAATAAGTTAGTTGTAGAAAAATTTTAATCTAATATTATACAAAACAAATACAAATGTTCAAGTATATAATTCCGCAAGTTCTTAAAAATAAAGATTTCTTAAAACTTTGGTTTGCTCAGATTTTTGGTCAAAGCGCTAATCAACTTTTTAATTTTCTTATAATCCTCAAGGTTTATGAAATGACGGGTTCCAATACTATGGTAAGTTTGCTTATTGTTTGTATAACAATGCCTTCGGTTTTGTTTGGTGTTTATGCTGGAGTTTTCGCAGATCGTTTTAGTCAGAAAAAAATAATGTATAGCGTTAATTTATTACGCGCTTTTTTTGTTTTTAGTTATGCATTTTTATCTTTTCATCTTTGGTATATATATGTAATAGCATTTTTTACAAGTAGTGTAATGCAATTTTTCTTACCAGCAGAAGCTGCCAGGATTCCTTCGGTTGTAAAAAAAGAAGAATATCTAAGTGCTAATTCGCTTTATGTTTCAACAAATTATGCGGCTGTTATTTTAGGTTATGCGCTTGTAGGTTTTGTGCAACTAATGGGTAGTACAGAAATTCAATTTACCTTTATTTCTGTTTTATTTTTTATTTCAGCTCTAATACTTTTGTTTTTACCACCCGACTCTGGTAATAAAGTAAAAGTTTCTTTTGATAAATTATTTGTTGGGATAAAGAGAGACTTTTTGGAAAGTTGGACTTTGATAAAAAGTAGCGCCTCTATATATATGCCATTTATCTACCTTGTTTTTATTTGGGTTTCTTTTGGGGTAGCCTATGTGGTAGTGCCATCGCTAGCCAAGGAGATTTTAAATATACCGATAATCTCAGTTAGTCATTTAGTAATTATACCAGCTGTTTTTGGTACGGTTATGGGAGGGATTTTAGTTGGCAGATTGTGTAAAAAATTTAAAAGAGAAAAATTAATTAATATAGGTATTTTATTAATAGGCTTAGATGTTTTAGTTGTTTCGATTATTCCAACTGTAAGGAGTATATTGATTAATAATGGATATTATGCAAATCTTTCTGTTTTAATAATTAAACCAATTATTATTTTTATATTAATGTTTATGGTTGGAGTTGGTGTTATTTTGGTTGTTTCAATATCTCAAACATTGCTTCAGGAAAATATAGAAGAAAATCACAGAGGGAGGGTTTTTGGATTTTTATATATGTGTACAAATGTTTTAAATTTTTTACCAGTCATAGTTGTTGGTATTTTGGCTGATATATTAACTATTAAGACAGTAATATTTATGCTTTCACTTTTTGTGATATCGTTTAGTTTGGTTAACTTTTATTTATTACACATAAGACAGTTAAGAGTATTTAAAAAATCATCGTTGACAGAATGATTTTTAAGATATAAAATAGATTTATAAAAGTTGTTAATTGATTAAATTGACAAAAATAAACATTCAAATTTATTTGATTGGTTTGTTTTTGTCTTTTGTTAAACAACAGAACCTTAAGAACTAAAAAATGGCAAGAAAACACAATCACGTCAATTTATTTTAGAATTTTTTATTTAGAGTCTTTTGATGACTCTCAACTTTTATTGAGAGTTTGATCCTGGCTCAGGATTAACGTTGGCGGCGTGCCTAATACATGCAAGTCGAATGGGTTTAGACCCATGGCAAACGGGTGAGTAACACGTGGGTACTTGCCCCTGACTCGGAAATAACCTGCCGAAAGGTGGAATAATGTCCGATATTCTTACATTGGTTCGCTTTTGTAAGGAAAGATTTATCGGTCAGGGAGAGCCCTGCGTCCTATCAGCTTGTTGGTGGGGTAATGGCCTACCAAGGCAATGACGGGTAGCTGGTTTGAGAGGACGACCAGCCACACTGGAACTGAGACACGGTCCAGACT